>TARA_R100000935_G_scaffold36196_1_pt1 | contig 291766 bp, 239 predicted proteins | sample TARA_R100000935 | Tara Oceans TARA_R100000935 (sample SAMEA2621502) | marine metagenome | biome: marine biome (ENVO:00000447); feature: surface water layer (ENVO:00002042); material: "saline water (ENVO:00002010), including plankton (ENVO:xxxxxxxx)" | depth 5 m
CAGCAAAAGCTGGAACAATTTATAAAAAAATATTACACCAATGAGCTGATCAAGGGTGCGATATTGTTTTTTGCGATTGGGTTGCTCTACTTATTAATCACACTACTCGTTGAATATTTTCTTTGGTTAAGCCCAATGGGCCGTACTGTTTTATTCTGGATGTTTGTTATAGTTGAGGTAGGGTTGTTTGCCCGCTTTATTGCATTTCCACTTGCAAAACTTTTTAAATTGCAGCGTGGAATTTCTCAGGAAGAGGCTGCAAAAATTATAGGGAATCATTTCCCGAACGTAAACGACAAGCTGCTGAATGTGATTCAGCTCAACCAGAACTATCGTGAAAGCGAGTTACTGGCGGCAAGCATCGATCAAAAAGCAGACGAATTACAGCCCGTTCCTTTTACAACTGCAGTAAATTTTAGCAAAAACGCAACATATTTAAAGTATGCCGCTATTCCTGTGGTAATCTTCCTGCTTTTCAATCTCTTTGGAGATAAGGACACGTTTAGCAGTAGCTACAAACGTGTTGTAAATTATGAAACTGCCTACGAACCTCCAGCGCCCTTTACATTTTATGTTGTAAACGATAACCTTACAGCTGTTGAAAACAAGCCCTTCACGCTTCAGATTAGAACTGAAGGTAAAGCAATTCCGGAAAGCGCCAGCATTGCCTATAATAACGAAACCTATTACTTAAAGCAAAATGCACCAGGTATTTTTGAACATACCTTTGAGCAGCCTATAGACCCGATAAACTTCAGTTTGGCAGCAAACAAAGTAACCAGCAAACCATATACGTTGGATGTCTTAAAAACCCCGTCATTAGTAGCTTTTGAGATGTTTTTAGACTATCCATCGTATACTGGAAAGCGTGACGAAACATTAAAAAGCACAGGAAACGCAACCATACCTGAAGGCACACGGGTTACCTGGAAAGTAAATACCAAAAACACCAGAGAAGTAAACTTAAAAACAAAAGACAGTACGTATTTTTTTACTGAAAAGGAACAAGAGTTTACTTATAATAAAGGCGTGTATCAAAAACTGGATTATGCTATCACGACCTCCAACGATTTCCTGAAAGAATACGAAAACCTTTCGTTTACGTTAGGCGTTGTAAGAGATGCCTATCCAGAAATTGAAGTCCAATCCAAACAAGATAGTACGGATAGCCAGCTTACCTACTTTTTAGGCCGTGTGAGCGATGACTATGGCTTAAGCAAATTACGCCTTGTGTATTTCCCTATAGGTGAGGAAGAGGCAAAGAAGACCGAAATACTTCCAGTAAATAAAACCACGGTAGACCAGTTTGTATATACTTTTCCTGGAGAATACCCTCTTGAGGAAGGCGTAGCGTATGAATACTATTTTGAAGTGTTTGACAACGATGCCATTCACAACTACAAGTCTAGCAAGTCCGGGGTATATTCTTTCAGAAAGTTAACCAAAGATGAAGAGGAGAAGGAGCAATTACAGAATCAGGATAAGTCCATTAAAGGTATGGATAAAACGCTTCAGGATTTAAAAGATCAGGAAAAAACACTGGAGGAGCTTTCAAAACTTCAGAAAGAGAAAAAAGATCTAAACTGGAACGATAAAAAGAAGCTGGAAAACTTCATCAAACGCCAAAAGCAACAAGAGGATATGATGAAAAAATTCTCTGAAGAACTAAAAGAGAACCTGGAGAACTTTCAGCCAGAAAATGAGGAAAAAGATCCGTTTAAAGAGCAGTTAGAAAAACGGTTAGACGAAAACGAAGAACGGCTTGAAGAAAATGAAAAGTTGCTGGAAGAATTAGAAAAATTGCAGGAAAAGATTAACAAAGAAGAGCTAACGGAAAAACTTGAAAAACTTTCAAAACAAAATAAAAACCAGGAAAAGAACCTGGAGCAATTGTTAGAACTTACCAAGAGGTATTATGTAACTAAAAAGACTGAAAAATTAGCCGAAGAAATCTATAAGCTAGGGGAAGAACAGGAAAAGCTGGCCGAAGCTCCCGAAGATGAAAACACCAAAGAAAAACAGGAAGCGTTAAACAAAAAATTTGAAGAGTATCAAAAAGAGATGGATGAGCTTCAAGAGGAGAACAAGGGGTTAAAAGAACCTATGGATATCCCGGATGACCCTAAAAAGGAAGAAGAAATTAAGCAAGAACAGGAAAAGGCTACAGATAATCTAAGCCAGCAAAAGAAAGAGGATGCGAAGCAAAATCAGAAAAAAGCAGGAGAGAAGATGAAACAAATGGGCCAACAAATGCAGGCTCAAATGCAAGCAGCCCAGGGGGAAACTATGGAGGAAGATGCAGAAATGCTTCGTCAAATTCTTGATAACCTCGTGGTATTTTCGTTCGAGCAGGAAGCTGTTATGGAAGACTTCAAGGTAACCGATTACGGGAACCCTGTTTTTGGTAAAAAACTAAATGCCCAAAACGATTTAAAACTAAATTTCCAGCATATAGACGACAGTATTTTTTCTTTATCGTTACGAAATCCAATGATTAGTGAAAAGATAAACTTAACGCTTACAGAGGTTCAATACAACATAGATAAATCCTTAGAACGACTTGCCGAAAACCAAATGCGACAAGGGCTTAGCAACCAGCAATACACAGTTACCGGTGCAAATGAATTGGCAATTTTACTAAGCGACGCCTTAAATAGCATGCAAAATCAAATGCAGTCTATGGGGCAAGGACAAGGGCAGGGCAAAGGAAAAGGTCAGGGTCAAGGCCAGGGTCAAGGGCAAGGGTTTCAGTTGCCAGATATCATTAAGAAACAAGAAAGTTTAGGGGAGAAGATGAAGGAAGGAATGGGAAAAAAACCGGGTGAAAGTGGAGGTGAAGGCAAAAGCGGCAATGGTGAAAAAGGAGAAGGTCAGTCTGGAGAGTCTAGTGGTTCCGAAGGTGAGAATGGCCGTTCTGGACAATCTGGTGAAGGTGAGGGGAAAGACGGAGAGGGTAAAAACGGTGAAAATGGAAAGGGAAGTCAAGACGGTGAAGGGGAAAATGGTGATGGAGAAGGATACAATGAAGACTTAAATGGTGAATTATATGAAATATATAAGCAACAACAGCAATTACGACAACAGCTACAGGATAAGTTAAGCAAAGAAGGCCTAAAAGGGACTGGAGGAAATTTGTTAAAAGAGATGGAGCAAATAGAACAGCAATTGTTGGACAAGGGTTTTAATGAGCGTACCTTAGAAAAAATGCTAAACCTACAGTATGAATTATTAAAACTGGATAAGGCAGATTTTGAACAAGGACAGGAAAGCCGAAGGGAATCCACTACAAACAGAAAACAATTTACCAATTCACTTAGATCCAACCCTGAAGAAGTGAAAAAGTATTTTAATACAACCGAAATTTTAAACCGGGAAGCGCTTCCTTTAAAACCTATTTACAAAGAGCGCGTTCAGGATTATTTTAAACAAGATAATGATTGAGTTTTATTCCGAAAATCAATTTACCTTACCTCAGGAACGTGAAATTTCTACCTGGATTTCGGAAGAAATTAAAGCAAGAAATTTTGAAGAAGGAGAGGTTACGTACATTTTTTGCGACGATGCCTATCTGCACAAATTAAACGTTCAGTTTTTAAATCACGACACCCTTACTGATATTATTAGCTTCGACAACTCTCTTGGAAACCTAATCAATGGAGAAATTTACATCTCTACCGAACGGGTAGCTGAAAATGCTAAGGAGTTTGAAACAGGTTTTACAGATGAACTACACCGTGTTATGATCCATGGGATTTTACATTTTTGCGGTCTCAAAGATAAGACGGAAGCTGAATTAGAAAGAATGCGTGCTGCCGAAAACAAGACGCTGGCTAAAAGAAAATTTACCTAGACAGCTGATATTCAACAAATTGTGTTTTTAACTTATTGGTTGTTAGATATTTACGTATCTTTGCAACCTTAAAATCCGACGTGATTGTTTCACGTGGAACAATTTACTTTATGTTTGAAAAAGAATACGATGTCATTGTAGTTGGAGGAGGTCATGCGGGATCCGAAGCGGCAGCTGCGGCAGCCAACATGGGGTCTAAAACCTTGTTAATTACGATGAACTTACAAAATATTGCTCAAATGTCTTGCAACCCTGCTATGGGTGGTATTGCGAAGGGTCAGATAGTACGGGAAATTGATGCCTTAGGAGGTTATAGCGGAATTGTTTCTGACACCTCTGCAATACAGTTTAAAATGCTCAACAAGTCTAAAGGACCTGCCATGTGGAGCCCCAGAGTTCAAAGCGATCGAATGCGCTTCGCTGAAGACTGGAGATTGATGCTTGAGAATACCAAAAATTTAGACTTTTATCAGGAAATGGTCTCTGGTATCATTACTGATGGGACTAAGATTGTGGGTGTAAAAACCTCTCTTGGATTAGAGGTTAAAGCAAAATCTGTAGTACTTACCAACGGAACTTTTTTAAATGGATTAATCCATATTGGCGAAAAACAATTTGGTGGAGGTAGAGCGGGTGAACGTGCTGCAACAGGAATTACGAAAGATCTTGTAGACTTAGGATTTGAGTCTGGCAGAATGAAAACCGGAACCCCACCCCGAGTTGATGGAAGGTCTCTGGACTTTTCTAAAATGATCATCCAACCAGGGGATGAAGACCCACAAAAATTTTCTTATTTGGACAGTACAAAGCCGTTGACAAAACAGCGCCCGTGTCACATGTCCTACACCAGTACAACAGTCCATGATTTGTTGCGTGAAGGCTTTGATAGGTCTCCCATGTTTAACGGTGCTATAAATAGTATTGGCCCGCGTTATTGCCCCTCTATTGAAGATAAAATTAATCGCTTTGCAGATAAAGACAGACATCAGTTGTTTGTCGAACCAGAAGGCTGGAACACGGTAGAATATTATATTAATGGATTCTCAACTTCATTGCCAGAAGATGTTCAGTTTAAAGCCTTACAACAATGTGCAGGTTTTGAAAATGTAAAATTTTTCCGTCCTGGTTATGCAATAGAATATGATTATTTCCCGCCTACACAATTGCAGCACACGTTAGAAACTAAATTGGTTCAAGGACTTTATTTCGCTGGTCAGATTAATGGAACTACAGGGTATGAAGAAGCAGCTTCTCAGGGATTAATCGCGGGTATAAACGCTAGCTTAAAAGTACAGGAAAAAGATCCATTTATTCTGAAAAGAAATGAAGCGTATATAGGGGTTTTAATTGACGATCTTATTACAAAAGGAACAGAAGAGCCCTACCGAATGTTTACTTCCAGAGCAGAATACAGAACCTTATTGCGCCAGGATAATGCCGATTTTAGACTTACGCCCAAGGGATATGAGTTAGGGCTAGCTTCTGAAGAACGACTGAGAAAAATGGAAAAGAAACAAACAAATTCTAACGCGTTTGTACAGTTTTTTAAAGAAACCAGTGTTTCTCATACCGAGGTGAATCCTATTTTAGAATCCAAAGACTCGGCTACAGTGCATCAAAGTGATAAGATGTTTAAGCTGTTTTCCCGCCCAGAAATCGGGATGGAGGATATGCAAAAAATAGCATCTGTTTCAGAATATATCGAAGAGCACAATTTAAATTTTGAAGAGTTAGAACAAACCGAAATACAAGTTAAGTATGCTGGTTATATTGCTAAAGAAAAGAATAACGCAGATAAATTAAACAGACTTGAAGGTATAAAAATTCCGAAAAACTTTGACTATACAAAATTAAAGTCTCTGTCCTACGAAGCCATGGAAAAGTTAAAATCTGTCCAACCCGCAACAGTCTCTCAAGCGAGTAGGATAAGTGGTGTTTCACCAAATGATATTTCTGTAATGCTAGTTTATATGGGACGTTAAAACGTTGTTTCACGTGGAACGTATCCTTTAATTTAAATTTTCTTAACCATTTAATCTACTACTTTGTTCCAAAACCCAGTTTATATTTCGGCTAAAGATCATCTTGTTTCTGGAGAGGAGTTTCAGTTGTTATACGATTCAGAATTCGAAATGCTCATCACAAATCCTCGACCCGAAAACAAAAAATTGGCCAAGTATTATGAAAGTGAAAATTACATCTCGCACACTGATAAAAAACAAGGCGTCGTTTCTTTTTTGTATCAAACTGTAAAAAAATACTCTTTACACAAAAAAGTAAAACTTATTCAAAAGCTTAATAAAGGCTCCGGAAAACTATTGGATGTTGGAGCAGGAACGGGCGATTTTTTAGTGGCTGCAAAAAGTAAAGGCTGGGAAATCTCTGGAGTTGAAGTAAACGAAAGTGCAAGAAACCTTGCTAGGGAAAAATCAGTTTCTCTTAATAATTCCATCAACAGCTTTAACGATCAAAAGTTTGATGTAATTACAATGTGGCATGTCTTAGAACACATTTCAAATTATCAGGAAGTACTTCAAACCTGTTATTCACTCCTGAAAGAACATGGTATTCTTGTCATTGCAGTTCCTAATTATAAAAGTTATGACGCCAAGTATTATAAAAGTCATTGGGCGGCGTATGATGTCCCAAGACATCTTTGGCATTTTTCCAGAACGTCACTTCCAAAACTCCTGAAGGATACTTTTCACCTAATCTGTGAAAAGCCCATGATTTTTGATTCGTTTTATGTGAGCCTGTTATCTGAAAAATATAAATCAGCTAAAAATTTCTCTCTTAAGGCTTTTGTAGTCGGCTTACGCTCAAACATAAAAGCTAAGAGAACAAAAGAGTATTCTTCTATTATTTATTGCTTTAAGAAGACTAAGCCGGCTGTTTAGGCTGCTTCTAAGCCAAATAGGGCTTGGTTACTAGTGTTTACCTTATGATTTCTAAAATATGGGCGCAAACCGGCTATAAACAAGTCGTTTTAAATAAATATAATTTATGGCAGACACAATTAACATAAATTATTGTTATGCGGTCTCTTTTCTATGAATAAGCCGGGTTAGTTGAATACTCAAATCTGAGAAAATTAATTTAGCATTCCCATTTCTTTCAATGTGGTAAGATGCATTTTCTAGTGCTTCGGTAATTTCAAAAACATTGTTTTGGTGTACAAATGGAGCAAATTTTGAAATATCAAATGTTCCATCGATACTTTCAAAAAATAACAGGGAGTCTGCTTTGTAGTTTTTCAGTAGGGCTTGCCTAAAAATCTCTATGCAATAATTCAGAAATTTTTTTTGCGTTTCTCGTCCCACACCTGCTAAATCTTCACTCCATTGTAAGAGCTCATGAATGGCTTTTTTGTTGCCTTTTGCTTTAAAGGCGGTGCGTACCCAGGTCACAAACCATTTTTCAAAGGTTGCTACGTCCCCGTCTTGTTCTATGAGTTGCAAAGCACGTTGGTAGTCACCGGCAGACCTATGCGCAATTTGTTGTGCAATAGCAGGTTTAATGTTTTGTTTTTCAGTTAAAAAAGCGGCAACATTACTTTCAGATAACCTGGGGAAATGCAGGGTTTGGCACCTGGATCTAATGGTACCAATAAGTTGCTCTTCCTGTTCTGTAAGTAATAATAAAACGGTTTTTTCGGGGGGTTCTTCCACCAGTTTTAGAACTTTATTTGCACATTGGGTGTTCATTTGGTCTGCCATCCAGATAATTACCACTTTATAACCACCCTCATAGGATTTTAGCGAAAGGTTTTTTAGTAAATCGGCCGCTTCATCTACATTTATAGTTCCTTGCTTATTTTCAATTCCCAGGGATTGCAGCCAGGAAAAAAGCGAACCATACGGGTTTTCATTCACAAAAAGCCGCCAATCCTCCATAAACAAGGCAGAAACAGGATGTTTTTTTACTTTATCGTTTTTATTTATTGGAAAAACAAAATGAAGGTCGGGATGAGCCAACTGTGCCAGTTTCTTTCGGCAAAGCGCTTCTTCCGGGCTCCCTTTTTCAGTATGCTGGCATAGAATTTCACTGGCATAAGCAATCGCCATTGGCAGAACTCCAGTCCCCATAGGGCCTACAAACAATTGAGCATGTGGAATACGGCCATTTTGTATCGTAGTCTGCAGGTGAGATTTGATATGTTTTTGACCAATAACTTCAGAAAAATCCATACGCAAAACTACGCAATTAAGCGGTATTGGCAAGGTATGTTCGCTTCTACAAAAATAGTATCTTTGTCGTCTTAACTAAGTAGCATGAAAACAGTAAAAGACGTAGATTTTAATACTAAAAAAGTGTTGGTGCGGGTAGATTTTAACGTTCCACTAAATGATGACCTGGAAGTGACTGATGCCACACGAATAGAAGCGGCTAGGCCAACCATTTTAAATATCCTGGAGAGTGGAGGGAGCTGTATTTTACTCTCTCATTTAGGCCGACCCAAAAACCGGGAGGATCAGTTTTCACTCCGGCATATTTTGAATAAAGCCACTGAAATTTTCGGGGTGCAGGTTAAATTTGCTGAAGATTGTATCGGCGGTGCAGCTGAAGAGGCTGTTTCTAACTTAAAACCAGGTGAAATTCTATTACTGGAAAACCTACGTTATTACAAAGAAGAAACCGAGGGAGATCGTGATTTTGCTAAAAAATTAGCGAAATTAGGGGATTATTACGTTAACGACGCTTTTGGAACAGCACATAGAGCACACGCTTCCACAGCAGTTATTGCCGACTTTTTTCCTAAAAACAAATGTTTCGGAATGTTGCTGGCTTCAGAGATTATACACGTGGAAAAAGTCCTGAAAGACGGTCAACCTCCTGTAACAGCTATCATTGGAGGGGCAAAGGTGTCTTCAAAAATTACGGTAATCGAAAATATTCTGGATAAAATAGACCACTTAATCGTTGGTGGTGGTATGGCGTTCACCTTTATAAAAGCAACCGGAGGTCATATTGGAAGCTCTCTGGTTGAAGAGGATAAACAAGATACCGCATTGGATATTTTAGCAAAAGCTAAAGAAAAAAATGTACAGGTACACTTGCCTGTAGATGTAATAGCCGGTGACAGCTTTTCGGAATTTGCAAATACAACAACAGAACCTGCCGATAACATACCCGAGGGCTGGTTAGGGCTGGATTCTGGGCCGAGAACCAATGAGCAGTTTGCCACGGTAATAGCAAAATCAAAAACCATTTTATGGAATGGCCCCGTAGGCGTTTTTGAAATGGAAAAATTTGCTGAAGGAACCATAAAATTAGGTGACGCCATTGCAAAAGCTACAGCCAACGGCGCATTTTCTCTGGTAGGAGGAGGCGACTCGGTTGCAGCGGTAAAACAATTTAGCCTTAGCGATAAAGTGAGCTATGTTTCAACAGGTGGTGGCGCTATGCTTGAAATGCTGGAAGGAAAGACCCTGCCTGGCATACAGGCTATTTTGGATTAAACATTATCGGTAAAACCAATAGTTTCACTACTTTTAACCATAATTTATTTTAAATAACTGCGTTCCCCTATTATGAAGACAGTTTACCTTAGCCTACTAGTTGTTTTTAGCGCCTTTACCATGGCGGCTCAGAACAAAAAAACTATTGACTCAATTCAGAAAAAGAAGTTACAAGTGGTAGATTCCATCACTGTCACAAAGATTTCTGGAGATTTGCCAACTACCGTAGTTTCCACGCAAATTAAAGACACCATGGTGTTTACATTAGAAGACATGGCGCGTGCTAGAAAAATTGATAGTATTTGGCTGAAAGAGCTCTTTAATACCGGCCGTTTTGAAGAAATGTACGGAAGCGTTCTCAATGAAAATTACGAACCTATTGAATACGAAGAGCTCCCGACCGAGGTATTAAAGCAACGCTTAGAAGAATTAAATGCAAGAACTCCGTTTAACGTAGAGTACAACACCTCTTTAGAAAGTGTGATTAAAGGCTACCTAAAAAACAGGCGTACTACGCTGGGTCGCTTAATGGCGTTGAGTGATTATTACTTTCCAATGTTTGAAGAAACTTTAGATAAGCATGGGCTACCCTTAGAGATGAAATACTTGGCTATTGTGGAATCGGCCTTAGAGCCGCGAGCTACTTCACGTGTGGGTGCTCAGGGACTATGGCAGTTTATGTTCAGCACTGGGAAAATGTTTGGTTTGGATGTAAATAGTTATGTTGACGAACGCTCGGACCCGCTTATGGCTACCGAAGCTGCTTGCCAATACCTGAAGAGTCTGGAAAAAAGTCTGGGCGACTGGGATCTGGCTTTAGCGGCCTACAATAGCGGTCCTGGAAATGTTGCAAAAGCATTGCGTAGAGCCAACGGACAGACCAATTACTGGAATATTAGACAATTTCTTCCCCGTGAAACGGCTGGGTATGTGCCCGCCTTTTTGGCAACCATGTATATTTTTGAATTTGCTGAAGAACACGGCTTTAAAAGTAACGGGCCACAATTTCCGTTTATAGCTACAGATACTGTTAAAGTTCAGAAAATGATTACCTTGCAACAGGTAGCTGAAGTAACTAACCTGGACATTGAAGAGGTTCGGTTTTTAAACCCCTCTTATAAAAAGGATGTTATTCCTGTGATTAAAGATGAGAACTATGTATTGCGCCTTCCCATTGATGCCGTGGGGAAATTTGTAAGTAATGAACAAGCTATTTATGCCTATGTTGAAAAAGAACTGGAAGAGCGTGAAAAGCCATTACCCGAGCTTTTTGAACAGAATAATAAAATAAGATATCGTGTAAGAAGCGGAGACTATCTTGGTAGAATTGCCGAGAAATACGGTGTTTCTGTGTCTAGTATTAAACGCTGGAACGGCCTTCGAAGCAATAGGTTGCGTATAGGACAGCGGTTAACCATTCATCCAAGGAATCCAACCAGAGCCACAGCTTCTAGTGCTGGTGCCAAAAGTACTACCGGCAGCGATGCAAGAACTTACACCGTTAAAAACGGAGACTCTTTATGGAGTATCTCGCAGAAATTTCCTGGTGTAACGGTAGATAATTTAAAAAAATGGAACGATATTGGTGGTACAAACCTGAAACCAGGAATGAAACTTAAAATCCAAAAAGGATAATCGTTCCCTTCAAAATATATCCATGAAACCAATCTATGTCGCTTTACTGGGCCTTTTTTTTATTGCTACTTCCTGTGGTAATGGCTCAAGCTCAAACAGTACCTACAGACCTGATTCTGTAGGAAACATTAACTCACTTCAAATTGTAACACCCGAAGACCTTTGGAACGGAGAAGTTGGCGAAGCCATTAGGGAGCACTTTGCTGCTCCTGCAGATGGGCTGCCACAGGAGGAACCGTTGTACTCTATGGTACAAATGAAACCGTCCAGTTTTACAGACTTTGCCCAGCGCTACCGCATATTCCTGCACGCTACCTTGAGCGATTCTACCAATTTTAGCTTAAATAAAAACAGTTTTGCCAAGCCGCAAACAGGTGCTTTTGTTACTGCACCTACTACCGAAGCGTTAGTTGCGTTAATTCATGAAAATCAAGAAAAGATAAAAGCTGCTTTTTACGCTTCTGAAATAAAGGAAAAACAAAAGCGCATCAGGCTATCCCTACGAAAAATGGACACCTTACAAAAGGAGTTTGGTGTTACACTAAAGGTGCCAACCGCTTATAGAGTGGCAAAATCTGGTGGGGATTACTATTGGCTTAGAAAAAGCATTGAAGCTGGTACGACCAATATTTTTATTTACGAAGCACCTTTAGATGCTATACGTAAAGACAGCACAATGGCAGACATAATTAACGTAAGAAACACCATTGGAGCAGAGTTGTTACCCGTAGAAGATGGTAGTAAGTTTATTACCGAAGCTGCATATTCGCCCTTTTTGTTTTCTTCAGAACTGGATGGTAAAGAAACCTATATCACCAAAGGAACCTGGGAAATAACCGATGCTTATATGGCGGGACCTTTTGTAAATTATGCTGTAAGAGACGAAGCTAACAACCGGTGGCTTATTCTGGAGGGCTTTACATACGCTCCTTCCGAAGAAAAAAGAGATCTTCAGTTTGAGCTAGAAGCAATTATTAAATCTGCTACAATACAGTAATGTAAACAAAATCAAAAAAACCCGCTAAACATTGTGTTTAGCGGGTTTTTCAGTTTTATAAAAAGAAATTAATTATTTCTTGTCTTCAATCTTATCGTCGTTATCTTCTTTTGAGGCATCCTTAAATTCTTTAATTCCGCTTCCCAGGCCACGCATCATTTCAGGGATCTTACGTCCTCCAAATAATAGCAATACAACCACAACTATTAAAATTATTTGTGGCCAACCAATAACCATAGGGATAAAAAGTGCTTCCATAGTGTTCAATTTTATTATGGCAAAGGTAACAAGTTTTTCCTAGAAACAACGTTTTGGATAGAAGATACCTGCAAAACCGCCTTCATTTATTTTATATTTGTACACCCTATGGAACAAAAAGAGAAACGGTCCAGAAAAATAAAGAAAAAGCTGCTGCATAAGTACCGCTTGGTCGTGCTTAATGATGATACTTTTGAAGAGCGTTTTTCCTTTAAACTTAACAGGCTGAATGTGTTTGTGTTCAGTACCATTTTTGCATTGTTGCTAATAGCAATCACAACCATAATTATTGCCTTTACCCCCTTGCGAGAGTACATTCCGGGGTATTCTTCCACCTCTTTGAAACAAAAAGCAACCAGTCTTGCTTACAAAACAGACTCTCTACAGCAAGAACTGAATGTAAACGAACAATACCTTGCCTCCATACGTAAAGTGCTCACAGGAGACGTTAAAACAGTCGATTTCAATAAGGATTCTATCATTCAGGCAGCTCAGGCGGATCCCTCGCTCGTAAATTTTGATGCTTCTGCTAAAGATTCACTACTACGGGAAAAAGTGGCGCGGGAAGATAAATACAATCCTTTGCTCAATACTGGCGAATTAAGCGTAGTGCTGTTTGCTCCTGTAAAAGGAACTATTTCTGCCCCCTATAATGCAGAAAATAAGCACTTTGCTGTAGATGTAGTAACCGTGAAAGATGCGCCAGTTAAAGCGGTGGCAGACGGCACTGTTATTTTTGCTGAATGGACTGCCGAAACCGGTTACGTAATGATTGTGGAACATAGAAACGATATTATTTCAGTATACAAACACAATGCATCGCTTACGAAAGAACAGGGAGAGCTGGTAAAAGCGGGAGAGGTAATTGCCACAGTAGGCAATACAGGAGAACTTACTACGGGCCCTCATCTTCACTTTGAACTCTGGAGTGATAGTTACCCTATAGACCCTACCAATTTTATAGATTTCGAATAACCTATGTCGTTAAAACAGTTTGCCGCCAAAATTTTTGCCAGAGTTGTTGTTGCCAAAATAAATCGTTGGGCAAAGAACCCTGTAAAAACACAGGCAAAAGTTTTTAGAGATCTACTAAACACCGCTGCTGAAACTTCATTTGGAGAAGACCATAACTTTAAAAGTATTAAATCATACGAGGACTTTGCCAAGCAAGTACCCATAAGAGATTACGAAGCGTTGAAGCCGTATGTTGAAAAGGTAGTATCAGGGAAAAGTGACATCCTTTGGCCTGGGAAGCCACTATATTTTGCTAAAACTTCCGGAACCACATCAGGAGCAAAGTACATTCCCTTGACGAAGCAATCTATGCCATCACACACAAATGCAGCCCGCAATGCTATCCTTTCTTATATTCACGAAACAGGAAACGCCGATTTTGTAGATGGTAAAATGATTTTTCTTCAGGGAAGTCCGGAAATGACTAAGAAAAACGGCATCCAACTCGGTAGATTGTCCGGTATTGTGGCGCATTACGTGCCTAAGTATCTTCAGAAAAACCGTCTGCCAAGTTGGGAAACCAATTGCATTGAAGACTGGGAAACCAAGGTGGACGCTATTGTTGAAGAAACCAAAAATGAAGATATGACGGTAATTAGCGGGATTCCGTCTTGGGTGCAGATGTACTTTGAACGATTGAAAGCCAAAACCGGTAAACCTGTTGGTGAACTGTTTCCAAATTTCAATCTGTTTATTTATGGAGGCGTTAATTATGAACCTTATCGCGCCAAATTTGAAGCCTTGATTGGCCGAAAAGTACCAAGTATTGAGCTTTTTCCTGCTTCGGAAGGATTTTTTGCCTTTCAGGATAAGCAACAAGAGAAAGGGATGTTACTTCAATTGAACAGTGGGATGTTTTATGAATTTGTAAAAGCTGACGAATTTTTTGAAGAAAACCGAAAACGGCTAACCATTGGGGACGTGGAACTGGGCGTTAACTATGTTTTGATAGTTTCTACCAATGCTGGGTTGTGGGCGTACAACGTGGGAGATACAATACAGTTTACTTCATTAAAACCTTACAGAGTGATCGTTTCTGGACGGATCAAACATTTTATTTCAGCATTTGGGGAGCACGTGATCGGGAAAGAAGTAGAACAGGCTATGCAAGATGCGATGGAAGCCTTCAGTTTTAGTATTTCAGAATTTACAGTAGCCCCCCAAACCGAAACATCAGGTGGCGAACTACCATACCACGAGTGGTTTATTGAATTTGAAAACGAACCTGCGAACCTGCAGCAAATAGCGAAAAAGCTGGATGCCTCCATGCAACAACAAAACAGCTATTATTTAGATTTAATAAAAGGGAAAGTATTGCAACCCCTAAAAATTAAGGCACTCCCAAAGAATAGCTTTCAAAATTACATGAAGTCGCAAGGGAAATTAGGTGGACAAAACAAAGTGCCAAGGCTATCTAACGACAGGAAGATTGCGGATTATTTTAAGTAGAAGCTATTTTCACCGTACACGCTTCCTAAGGGTAACTGAGGCTAGAGGAGTCGCTATCCAGACGTATTTGTTTTAAGCAGTACAAGAATGCTATGAACTGCCAGCAAAGGATCCTGCCGGCTACCAGCGGTCTCACTAATTAACCAATTAACCAATTCACAATCTAACCAAACCCCTATCTTTGCAATCAAAATGAGCTTAATTAATACCCATAAAAGAACCCGAGCACAGGAAAGCACTGGTGCCATAGAGCGTCTGTACATTACCATGCGCCATTTATTTAACCGCGGATTTTACAAGCCCATGGGCGTATCGGGTGAAACCTTACGCGAATCGTTACTTATTTTACGTCCAGAAATTTATGGAAGCATTGCCGAAGAAAAAATAGAGCTTCAAGGCTTGCTATACGTAATAGACCGCCTTCCCTACGGAATTGAGGAGTGTAGTTTTATAAACTTAACCAGTGACGAAGGCTATACCAATTCACATTTTGAACCTATTATCCCCGCGAAGCGCCGGCGTAACTGCTATCGAATAGATGAGGAGCAAATGAATATTGAGGTTACGCGAGGCCGTTCAGAAATTTATGACGTCTTAACCCATCTTACGTTTTTGTATATAGAGTCTCACAAGATTATGAAGCAGGTGGTGATTAATGAAGATGGACATGTAATCCGGGATTGGAAAAAATTAGAGGCTGCTGTGGAAAAGAAAGGGAAGTTAACGCAAGAGGAGACAGAGGTAGCCTTAACACATACCGCTAATTTTCTCGGACGCACTTTTGAAGAGGTAAGCGGGGTTTTTCCTTTGTTTGCCTGCGAAAATAACCCAAACAGGTTTTTCAATATTATTTATTACTTAGGAAAGTTGGCTATTGAAGAAGCGTTAGGGGACCAGAAACGCATTATAACCTTTAGTCCCGTCCTTCGAGAGCGCTTGGGACACCATATTCACGGCGAAAAATGGGCTAGAAACATAAAACAAACCTTAATAAAAAAGGACCTTCTTAGACGTCCCATCCACATTATTAGTGCCAACATGCACAGTGTGATGAACACTCTTTTTGCTGAAGTTGCGCTTCCTTCCGAATCAAAAAAACTAAAAGGGTTACAGCTCTACGAGGCGTTGAGTGATGGGAAGAATGGAAAACTACGCGATAAAGTCTATAAAAAGGCATCTGAACACGGAATGACCTTTCTCAAGGATACAAGTGGTGCAAATATTAATGTACAACTATTTGATGCTGCATTGTTTCCGAAAGAAATTTATGAGCATTCCGAAAAAGAAACAAACGATAAACCCGTTATAATTGTAATGGACTACGCGTTTGGCGAACAGGCGTATGAAACAATGGATGAGCTTTTAAAGCCTTATGTAGACGAAAAGAACAGCTTGCATTTTATGAATGTAGCTTCCGTAAGTATTATGGGGAAAGCAGGTATTTTGGAAGGTGGAAAAGGAGACATTATGATTCCTTCAGCCCACGTTTTTGAAGGTACGGCAGATAATTACCCGTTTAAAAACAAGCTAAAGAAAACCCATTTTGAAGGGGACGACATCAACGTTTGTACGGGTACCATGATCACCGTTTTGGGAACATCCTTACAAAACAGAGATGTGTTAAAGTTTTTCAATGAAAGTACCTGGAACGTAATTGGACTTGAAATGGAAGGCGCACATTACCAAAAGGCGATACAGGCAGCTGCAAAAATAAGAGGAAGTATCAGTGCCAAAACGAAGGTGAGATATGCGTATTATGCAAGTGATAATCCGTTAGAAACGGGAAGCACATTAGCGAGTGGCGGATTAGGTACTAGCGGGGTAAAACCTACCTATAAAATCACCGAAAAAATGTTAAATCAGATTTTAGAATAACCTAAAAATATATTTTGAAAAGCAATAAAGTATTACTTACAGGAGGCGCAGGGTTTATTGGATCCAATTATGTGTCCCATGCGCTGGAAACAACCCAAGATGAAATTTTTGTGTTAGACAAGCTTACTTACGCAGGAGATTTAAAAAATCTGGAAGGGTGTTTGGGTGAAAAAGGAGCCACATTTATCGAGGGTGATATTTGTGATGAAGCTTTTGTAACATCACTTTTTGAAACTCATAAATTTAACCGTGTCATTCATTTTGCAGCAGAGAGTCATGTGGACAATTCCATTACGGGTCCGGCTGCTTTTATAGAGACAAATATTGTAGGTACGTTTCATTTACTTCAGAACGCTTACAAGCTGTGGATGGATGGCCCAAACCAGTTAAAAGAGGCATATAAAGGTGCAAGGTTTCTGCATGTTTCTACAGACGAAGTGTATGGAACATTAGGGGAAACAGGTCTTTTTACTGAAGAAACCCCGTATGCGCCTAACAGCCCGTATAGTGCGTCTAAAGCGTCTTCAGACTTTATTGTGCGGAGCTATTTTCATACCTATGGGATGCCTGTGGTGACGACCAATTGCTCGAATAATTACGGTCCCAATCAGCACAAAGAAAAATTAATTCCCACTATTATTAGAAAAGCAATTTCTGGTGAGCCCATCCCAATTTATGGCGATGGAAAGAACATTCGGGATTGGTTGTATGTGTTGGACCATTGCAAAGGAATTCAGCTTGCTTTGGAAAATGGCAGACTTGGTGAAACGTATAATATTGGGGGTCGAAACGAGCGTCAAAATCTTTACATTGCGCATACCATTTGTGATTTATTGGATGAAATTCAACCAAAAGGCGAGACAGAAACCTACCGCGACCAAATTACCTACGTAACAGATAGGCCGGGGCACGATTTCAGATATGCAATAGATGCCTCAAAAATAGAAGACGAACTTGGCTGGAGTGCGGAAGAAAACTTTGAAAGCGGTATTAAAAAGACGATTGAATGGTATTTAAACCATAAAGACAGGCTACTTTAAATTTTGAATGACGAATGAAAATAGAATACTAGTAACTTAAGGCATTTTACACTTATGAAAGGAATCATTTTAGCAGGAGGCTCAGGAACACGTCTGCACCCCATCACACTTGCCGTGAGCAAACAGTTGATGCCGGTATACGACAAGCCCATGATTTATTATCCGCTATCAACCCTTATGTATGCGGGGATCAAAGAAATTTTGATTATTTCTACACCACAAGACCTACCGTTGTTTAAAAAGTTGCTGGGGGATGGTAAAAGCCTGGGGTGCGATTTTCAGTATGCAGAGCAAGCGCAGCCTAATGGGCTGGCAGAAGCTTTTATTATTGGAAAAGATTTTATTGGCGATGAAAAAGTAGCGTTAATTTTAGGGGATAACATTTTTTATGGTTCTGGATTAAAGGAACTGTTACAGCAAAATAACAATCCTGAAGGCGGTATCATATATGCATACCACGTGCATGACCCAGAGCGCTATGGGGTGGTGGAGTTTGACGAAGAAGGAAAAGCACTCTCTATTGAAGAAAAACCTAAAAACCCGAAATCAAACTACGCCGTTCCAGGAATTTATTTTTATGATAACAGCGTAGTGGACATTGCGGCGAACATACAGCCCAGCCATCGTGGAGAATTGGAAATTACTGATGTAAATAACGAATACCTTACACAAGGAAAATTAAACGTAAGTATTTTAGATAAGGGAACCGCCTGGTTAGACACAGGAACCTTTGCTTCTTTAATGCAGGCAGGACAATTTGTTGAGGTTATTGAAGAGCGTCAGGGATTAAAGATAGGTGCTATTGAAGAAGCCGCCTATGAGATGGGATACATTACCAAAGAACAATTAAAAAACCTTGCCGAACCTTTGCTCAAAAGCGGCTATGGAAAACCTTTATTAGATTTATAACCATTTTGGAACTACAACAAACCCCGTTAAAAGACTGTTTTATACTCATTCCGCGCGTTTTTGAAGATGCGCGTGGTGTTTTTTGTGAAACATATAATCAGCAAACCTTTCAAAAAGTGACAGGCTTAACTTTAGATTTTGTTCAGGATAATCAGAGTTCGTCCAAAAAAGGCGTGTTACGAGGCTTGCACTATCAGGTGGGAAAAATGGCTCAGGCAAAATTGGTGCGCGCCATACAGGGTAGAATTTTGGATGTTGTGGTAGATCTTCGGAAGGACTCTGAAACATTCGGGAAGTCTTTTTCGTTAGAATTATCTGCCGAAAATAGAAAACAACTATTTGTGCCCCGAGGATTTGCGCACGGATTCATCACATTATCAGAAACTTCGGTTTTTGGGTATAAGTGTGATAATTATTACGATGCGTCTTCAGAAGGAGGTATTATCTATAATGACGCAACCCTGGCGCTAGATTGGCATCTTCCCGAAGAAGCATTTATTATTTCAGAAAAAGACCTTCAACTTCCCACTTTTAAGGAAGCTACTGCATGACAACGATATTGGTAACAGGCGCAAACGGACAATTAGGAAGCTGTATTCGGGATATAGCGCCTACCTGCGAGGGACTTTCATTTGTTTTTACAACTAAGGAGGTTTTTGACATCTCTAACAAGCAACTGGTTCAGGATTATTTCAGCAATAAAAATTTTGACTATTGCATCAATGCCGCTGCCTATACCAATGTAGAGCAGGCAGAAAAAGATGCAGAAAATGCTTTCAGGATTAATGCTGAAGGAGCTAAAAACCTAGCTGAAGCTTGCGCAACGAACAGTATAATTCTTATCCATATTTCTACAGATTATGTGTTTAATGGAGAAAAAGAAAGTCCTTATACCGAAACAGATGCAACCGATCCAATAAATGTCTACGGTGCGTCAAAATTAAAAGGCGAGCAGTATGTTCAGGAAGCTTGTGCACAGCATTTTATTTTACGGACTTCATGGGTATATAGTCAATATGGGCATAATTTTTTAAAAACGATTTTAAAACATGCAAAGGCAGGCAACCCATTGTCCATTACTACCGAACAAACGGGAGCACCTACTAACGCGAATGACCTGGCTGCCGTAACGGTAGCATTAATCAAAAAAAACAGACAGGAATTTGGGGTGTATCATTTCAGTAATGAGGGGAAAGCCACATGGTACGATTTTGCACACGAAATTTTAACACAACATTCACAATTAACCACGACAAACCTTGCAAAAACCGAGCATTATCCTACTTTTGCAAAACGGCCAAAGAACAGTGTGTTAGATACTGGCAAGGCGATAAAAGTGTTAGGGATAGAAACTAAAGACTGGAAAGAGCGTTTACGGTCTGTCATGTCAATTTTGGAAACAACGTAATATAAAATTATGGCACAAGAGCATAACGACGAAGTAGATTTGGTGTACGTCATCAAAAAAATTAAGGAGATCATTAAAGGCTGGGTTGTCCTATTATTTAAGGCAATAAGCTTTGCCTTAAAGTTTTGGTTTGTCATTTTGGCTTTAATCATTATTGGTTTTGGTCTAGGATATTACCAAATTAAGGATAGTAAGCCAGCAAGAAAGGCCACGGTCATAGCTCGTGTTAACTACGATTTACAACCTTATGTAATGACAGCATTAGATCTTTACAACTCTAAATCTGCAACTAAAGACTCAACATTTTTTACAAACCTTGGTTTTAACAGGTGGAATCCACAGATAAAAACGGTCGAGGCCCTTCCCATCGTAGATTTCAAAGATATATTAGAAGAATACCAGATCAATGAGCGTGGTTTAGAAATGATTGTTAGGTACATGGAGTTTGACGAAGAAGAATCTTTAACCGATGTGCTTGAAAGAAAATATAACTATTTTGAGTTTGACTTTTCACTTACATCCTCTGCAACCCCAGCAGATGTAGAGAAATTCTTCGATTATATAAATAATGACCCTCAACTTGCACCATTTAAGCAGGAGGCGCTTAAGAACATGGACGAGCAAATTGCTCACAATACAACGAGCTTAGATCTTATTGACGGGGTTATGAGGAGCTATGCCATTACCAAAGAAGGTGCTGCTACAACAAACAATGCCAATTCTCCTTTCGATCTAAATAGTTTAAGCTTACTGGAGTTTAAATTAATTATCCAGGATAGAAATGAAAAACTTAAAAACGAAAAAGTACTAAGCGATGAAATTTTAAAACCTGTGCATGAAATCAGAACCAGAGATGCGCAGGGTAGGTTCTTGCAGAAAAAGCACATTATCTATCCTTTTGTTTTAGTGTTTATTTTCTTCTTGTTGGCCTACATAAGGTATGTCTACCTTTATTTGAGAGATGTAGCAAGACAGAACTCTTAAAAATAAGGTCCTACCTGAAATGAAAAAGAAAAATCTAATTGTATTTGGAACACGTCCAGAGGCTATCAAAATGGCTCCGCTGGTGACAGCTTTTCTTCAAGATGACCATTTTGAGACCAAGGTATGTGTCACGGCCCAGCACCGTGAGATGTTGGATCAGGTTCTGGACTTTTTTGAAATTGTCCCAGATTTCGATTTGAACGTTATGAAACCTAATCAGAATCTATATAGCCTCACTGCCACCATTATTGAAGGTATGAAGGAGGTGCTGGAAGATGTACAGCCGGATTATGTATATGTTCACGGCGACACCACAACCTCTATGGCTGTTGGAATTGCAGGGTTTTATGCAGGCGCCAAAGTATGCCACGTAGAAGCAGGCTTACGAACCTTTAACAGGCAGTATCCGTTTCCGGAAGAATTTAACCGCCAGCTTACCGGGCGTATTGCAGACTATCATTTTGCGCCTACAAAGCTTTCAAAAGAAAACCTGTTAAAAGAAAACACGAAGGAAGACACTATTTTGGTCACAGGAAATACGGTGATTGATGCGTTGCTCTTCGGAATTAAAAAGGTAACAGCAAAAGACTACAATGATGCTGAAATTGAAATGCTTTCAGCAACAATAGAGACTTCAAAAAAAATACTCTTAGTAACAGGTCACAGACGTGAAAACCATGGGGAAGGTTTGTTGAATATTTGTTCAGCATTAAAAACGATAGCTCAGGAACATCCTGAAACGCAGATAATTTACCCTGTACACCTAAACCCTAATGTAAAAGGGCCTGTACATGAGTTGTTAGCTGGTGTCGAAAATATACTACTGGTACCGCCATTAGCGTATCCGGCATTTATCTGGCTTATGGAGAAAAGTTACCTGATCATTACCGATAGTGGGGGAATTCAGGAAGAGGCTCCAAGTTTGGGTAAACCTGTTTTGGTAACAAGAACTACTACCGAAAGACCGGAAGCTGTGGAAGAAGGTACTGTGCTCTTGGTTGGAACAGATACTAAAAAAATAGTAGCAAAAACTAAAGAATTGCTGGAAAACAGTTCGTACTATAAAAACATGAGTCAGTTACACAATCCGTACGGCGATGGGAAATCGGCCAACCGCATTGTAAACTATATAAAAGCATTATAAGATGGAGCATAAACCGAGTGTGGTGATGATGGGATTGGGCTATATTGGCCTGCCAACAGCGGCATTAATTTCAAGTAGAGGCTTACAGGTTACCGGAGTAGACATTCGGGAAGAAGTAGTTGAAACCATTAACCAGGGTAAAATTCATATTGTGGAGCCAGATCTCGACGGTTTGGTGCATCACGTGGTAAGCAAAGGGAATTTAAAAGCTGCAACAGCCCCTGTCACCGCAGACGTATATTTGATTGCGGTACCCACACCTTTTAAAGGAGATCACGTGCCTGATATTTCTTATGTGAGTTCCGCTGCAAGAAATATTATTCCAACGTTGCACGAGGGTGCCTTGGTGATTTTAGAATCTACAAGTCCTGTTGGGACTACCGAGAAGTTACAGCATTTAATTTTTGCTGAAAGACCTGAACTAAAAGGTAAAATATACATTGCCTATTGCCCGGAACGTGTGTTGCCAGGGAATATTTTGCACGAGTTGAAACATAACGATCGTGCTATTGGCGGGATAGACGAAGCGTCCACACAAAAGGCAATTTCATTCTACAAACACTTTGTGGTGGGCGAATTACACCCAACAAATGCCAAAACTGCCGAAATGGTAAAACTGGTGGAAAATGCTTCCCGCGATAACCAGATTGCTTTCGCAAACGAGTTAAGTATTATTTGTGACAAGGCAGGGATTAACGTTTGGGACATGATCGCTTTGGCAAACAAGCACCCGCGTGTAAATATTTTACGCCCGGGAACAGGTGTTGGTGGGCACTGTATTGCGGTAGACCCTTGGTTTATCGTATCAGAATTCCCAGAGGAGAGCCAGGTAATTCGTAAAGCTCGAGAAGTTAATAACTTTAAGACCGAATGGGCGATAGAAAAAGTGAAAAATACTGCACTTCAGTTTAAGGTTGATAATAATAGAGACGCTGTCATTGCCTGTATGGGACTCGCTTTTAAACCTGATATTGACGACTTAAGAGAATCTCCGGCCTTGTATTTAACCGAAAGTTTAGAAAAAGCAAATTTCAATGTGTTGCGTGTAGAACCTAATATTGAAAGCGAAGACACCATGGCACTTCACGGTATTCCAGGTGCTATCGAAAAAGCAGATATTGTAGTGTTTTTAGTGGCACATAATGAATTTAAAAATGTAATCATTCCCCAAAACAAAATTGTGATAGATTTTGTGGGGTTGAAAAAGTAATACAATGCGTATATTTAGAAGTATAGTAAGCTTAATAGTCTTGTCTTTAATTTTTTCTTGTTCAGAAAATAAAGAAGCAGGAAACATTTCTATTTCAAAAGAACATAAGAGAGTGTATGAGGATTCTTTTGAAGGAGATACGATAGCTCCTTTTTGGAAAACGCAACAAATAACCCACCCAGATCGCTTACAATTAGTCCCCGACCCTCTCGACCCAGGCAACAAAGTAATGAAAATTGCGATTGAACCAGGCGATAAGGTGGCGGGAGGATATAGAAATGAGATTGTCTTTAGATCGCACGATTCTTTGGGCTATCTTACTAAATATTCGTATAGATTTATGCTTCCAGAGTCTTTTTTCGAGAAAGAGGAAAAAGCAGGAAGTATTGTTTTGAATCAATGGCATGATGACCCATACCCTGGCTTTACCTGGGCTACAAAAAAAATTAAAGTACGCCCTCCCTATGCAATGTATATTGAACACAATCCTGAAGGAGAATTTTTTATGAAACTGCATTCTGGAGTAAAAATGGGCAATGTAAACGAAATGACGATCGTAAAATGGCCCCACAAATTAGAGCCTAATAAATGGTACACATTGAAAACTGAAATTTTTTGGAGTATTTATGAAAATGGATACGTAAAAGCATCCATTGATGACACATGTTTTGAGCTGGAAGGTGTCTCACAATGCAAAGTTAGTGCTACGAATATGTATCATAAAATACCAAACTACTATAAAATGGGACTCTATTGGTCCAAAGGGCATACTCATAAAAGACATATTTATTATGATGATTTTGATATGGTCACAAGACGTATTGGGTATTTTCCACCAATGACGGATGTAGACTCTTTACAAACTGAAAAATAATAGATTCTATACAGTATGCTTTTCAATTCTTTTGATTTTGCAGTTTTCTTCCCAATTTTCTTTGTTTTGTATTGGGTGGTGCATAAAAAGCTTACGCTTCGGAATGTTTTTCTATTACTTTCAAGCTATGTGTTCTATGCCTGGTGGGATTGGAGATTTCTTTTCTTGATTATATTTAGTTCCGTTGTAGATTTTGTGGTAGGAGGACAAATAGAAAGGGCCAAAACAAAAAGTGCAAAGCGAACACTGCTTATTGTTAGCTTAGTGACCAATTTAGGACTATTGGCCTATTTTAAGTATGCCAACTTCTTTATAGACTCGTTTATTAATTCTTTTAATTTCTTGGGAGGAAGTCTGGATTCATTTGCATTAAACATTATTCTTCCTGTTGGTATAAGCTTTTATACGTTCCAAACTTTAAGCTATACGATCGATATTTACAGAGGGCGTCTAAAGCCTGTAAAAGAATGGCTTCCGTTTTTCACTTTTGTGGCGTTTTTTCCGCAGTTGGTAGCAGGGCCAATAGAACGGGCATCGCATCTTCTTCCACAGTTTTATAAAAAATATGACTTCGATTATGATAGAGTAAAAAGTGGCTTACTATTGGCTTTATTCGGACTCTTCAAAAAAATGGTAATTGCAGATCGGGTTGCTATTTTAGTGAACCAGGTGTATAATAACCCTGGAGATTATTCAGGACATGAGTTGATAATAGCAACAGTGTTTTTTGCGTTTCAAATTTATTGTGATTTTTCTGGGTATAGTGATATAGCTATTGGAATTTCTAGAACCCTTGGCTTCGACTTAATGAAAAACTTTAAGAGCCCTTATTTTTCAAGATCGATAACTGAGTTTTGGCGCCGTTGGCATATTTCACTATCTACCTGGTTTCGGGATTACGTTTATATTCCGTTAGGGGGAAGCAGAAAAGGAAACTATAGAACCTACGCAAATCTCTTTATCGTATTTTTGGTAAGTGGCCTATGGCATGGTGCAGCAATTACTTTTATCATTTGGGGAGCTGTTCACGGAGTATTCATTGTGGTTGAAAAAATCCTAAAAGAAACATCGTGGACACAAGCAGGAACGGTAGCAAAATTCAGCAAATCCTATGTTGGACAACTATTCTGGATGCTTTTTACCTTTGTAATAGTTTGCTTTGCGTGGATATTTTTTAGGGCCAATTCTTTTGCCGATTCCCTGTCGGTAGTACTGAATAGCTTTCAGTTTAAAACCATTTCCAAAAAATCGCTTTTCGGAATGGGGTTAGAGGCACCAGAGTTTAAAGCCGCATTAGTATTTATTGCGTTATTATTACTTTTTGAGGCATTTCACAATAAATTTGGTGCGTTGCGGATCTTCAACAAACAGTTTATTTTACTTCGATGGGCGTTCTATATTATTGCAATTTTCGTGATTATTATTTTTGGCATGTATGGAGACGCTGCCCCTAAAGAATTTATTTATTTTCAGTTTTAGATGGTAAAATTAGCCGCCAAAGTTTTAGTTTTAATTGGATTTATTGTTCTAGCGCTCAATTTCTTAGGCATTTATTTTATTGAACCTAGTTTGGTAGAGAAAAAACTCGATTATCTAGACAACGAAAGCCCGCTAGATGTAGCATTTTTTGGTTCATCACACGCCCATTCTAGTTATGACCCAAGGGTTATTGAAGCCGAATTGGGCTTAAACTCTCTAAACTTCGGTTTTCATGCGCAACGTTTTGAAATAACTCAATTAATTGCAACACATGTCTTGGAGAAGAAGCAACCAAAACTAGCCATAATCGACATCTACAAAAACAGCTTTTTAGGATTCAGTGATTCTATTACACTAGGTCTCAATCTAAAAACTATCGATAACCTGCCCGCTTCTTTAAACAAGGTGACACTACTTGCATCTACTTTAAAAGCAGAGGAAGTACCTTTTTTAATCTGGCCAACATTGAGAAACCACGCAAAGTGGAAAAATTTGTATGATTATGATGCAAATAGAAGAGTTTATAAATTTCACGGACAAGAAAATTTTAAAGGGTTTCAAAGTCAAAATAATTGTTTCAATAGGGGTGTATGGAATACGTTCGTAGCTAAATACAAAAACCGAAATCTTAAACGAGAATATAAAGACTTGACAAAAGAAGAAAAAGCATTAATAGAAAATCTTATTTCGGTTTTTTCAAATAAAAATATTCCTATTCTATTCGTAAATGCTCCCTCATATGTTAATGATTATGACTCTAGTTCTAGACGCTATACAATGAGCATCAAAAATTATTTGAGTGCTAGAGGATATCCCTTTTTAGATTTTAATAAAATTAAAGATTCTATTGGTTTGAATAAAACACATTATAGAGATCCAAATCATTTAAACGGAAAAGGAGCCTATATAGTAACTAAATATCTTTCAGAATATATTAAAAGAAATTACAAATGGAATTTTAATACAGATAACCGAATTGATGAAAAATCCAATAGGTATATACATTTTGAAAATGAGTTGCAGAATGTTTTGTACTTGAAGGAATTCAATCCTTATGAAAACGAAGTGTTACAAGGTATTGTTAAGGTTGGAATCTACCAATTGGAAGATGATCTATATGAACTTATCTTTGAAACAAAAAAGGACTCTATAGATACATTAAAAATAAAATTAAGTTATCTCATTAAGGATGAAGAATTGTCCTATCTCGCTTTTGATAAAATGAATATCATAAATGACAAAGTGAGATATTTTGATATCTTGACACAATGCAATCTGTATCGATACGAGGAAAAGAATTATCTGGTTTTCCCATTTCAACATACCTTACCAGGAATTAACGATTTACAACTTGAGGTAGGAGATAAATTAGATACTGAATTATTTGTTATATCTAGTGATTCATTAAAAAAATAAATAAACTTATGGGCAAATAAAAATGCGCTCATCTATTTTAAATAAAGCAGACTTCTTTTTATTACGATTTTGGTGTCCCAGGATTTGCTGGTGATATTTTTAAATAGCCTATTAAATATATGATAAGAGCAATGTCAACAAAACAAACAATTAATGACCATAGGTTTTATACCACATAACCTTTTAAAGGGCTATTACGAAAATTAAATTTTTACGGAGAAACAAATAAATCAATTAGGGTCTTTTCTATTGATTTACTCTTTGAAAAAAAGGAAAATAAACAATGCTGAAATTAAGTCTTAGAATAATTATATTAATTGTACTGGTTGTATTTGGACTGCAGCAAACGGATAGCATCTTCTATAAAGATCATTTCTATCGCGATACTATTAACCAGTATCAAAAATCTGATAAGGATTTTGACATTGTATTTTTCGGAAATTCCCATTCACACAGTAGCTTCGATCCAAGAATTTTTGAACTAGAATTAGATGCCAAAGCTATTAATTTGGGGTCGCCGTCTCAGCGCCTGGTAATCACGAAGGTAGTTATAGATATGGTTTTGAAGAATAAAAAACCAGACTTAGCAGTTGTTAATATTTTTTCGCTTAGTTTGAACGAATCAAATAATGAAAGGTATAAGACATTTCAGTTAGAGGCTTTAGATTTTTTACCCTTAACTTGGAGTAAAGCTAATACGATTTTTGAAATGTTTCCAGTTTCTGAATGGCCTACTGCATTTTCAAAAACATTACGATACCATTTTAACTGGGATGATATCAGTAGTGTTTCGAAGCCTTATGAGTATCCGGGGAATTATGACACGCATTTAGGGTTTTCTACTTATAAGACTAGTTACGATGACAAATCCTATTCAAAATTCGAAAAAAAATTTGGGGATAGGGATGTTGAGGTTACATCCTTAAATTCTTTAGAGAAAAAAAGGATTGATGATATAATAAAAATTTTTAAAGATAATGATGTTCCTGTCCTTTTTGTAAATGCTCCGGACGCTGCCTATGATATAAGTGATAATTTTAAAACCTATGCCATACAAATTGGTAAATATCTTAATTCGAAAGGACAGAATATATTAGATTTTAACTTGATAAAAGATTCTTTAGGCCTCACGCGAACAGATTATCGAGATCCAAATCATTTAAACACAAAAGGGGCTATAAAGACCTCAAAATATCTTGCGGGGTACATCTCAAAGCAGTACGATTTGAATGGAGCAATTTCTAAGGAGGAGTTAATGAAAAACAGATACTATTTGGCAAAAAATGATTTTGAAAACACTATTAAAAGCGTATCATTAGAAGCGAATGATTCTATAGTACAGGGCTTAAAAAAAATTCATTTATACCATGCAGGCAATAATAAAATGGAGTTTTTGTTTGAAATAGACACCACAAGTTTCAAAGATATAAAGTTGACTACCCAATACGGTACCTCTCCTAATTTACCTATAAATAAAAAAGAAAGGAGCTGGCCTACTATTTCAAAGAAAGATGTTATACATTACAACGATAGTTCATTTCTTGTGATAACTTTGTATGCTAAGCAAAGAGAGGTTTTTGACCTAAAAGTTACTATAAATGGAGATGGATATCCAACTCTTTTTGAAAACGAGCAGCTTAAATTGTAGAATTAAATATAAAGAATTTTGAAAACAATCGCAGAGAGTGCCTTTAACCATAACGGAAGCCTTCCTTACACATTAGAACTTGCCAAAGCAGCCAAAGATGCTGGCGCCGACTATTTTACCATTCAAGTAATGGATGTTGCTGCCTTTTGTGTAGAGGATTATAGCAAATACGAAATTTACGAGAATAACACACTTTCTTTTGAAGAGTGGAGTAAAGTTTTCAAGTACTGTAAAGAGCTGGACTTACCTGTAATTCCTTGCGTGCTGGATATTCCGTCTTTCGATTTTTGTTACGCCGAAGGCTATCGCTTCTTAAAATTACATGCTACAGATATTACCAACAAAACCATGTTGGATAAAATGGCAACCTACAAAGACGTTACTTTTATTCTAGAAACCCAATGTGCTACCAACCTTGAGCTAAAATTTGCGTTGAATATCATAGGGGATCAAGTAGCGTGTTTAATGCACGGTTTTAGTAATTATCCAACTGAAGTGGAAGATTTAAACCTAAATGCACTGGATTATTTTAAAAATGAATTTCCACAATATACTACTGGGCTGGCAGATCATTCTTTGGATACAACCAATATCCCTTTAATGGTGCTGGCTAAGGGATGCGAATATCTCGAGAAGCACATTACTGTAACACGCAACAATAGAAAGTTCGATTATCAGGTATCGCTGTATCCACACGAATTTGCAGTCATGGTGCAACAATTAAAACATTATCAGCAAGCCTTAGGCGATTATAAAAAGCACCCCACCAAATCTGAATTACCCTACAGAGATGTAATGTATAAGAAAGTATTAGGGGGTGGAGATTTTAAACGAGCCGATGCTGGGACAGATTATATTACACATCAATTCAACAGTTTTAAACGAGCCGATGTGGGTATTGCACTCATTGCCCGTTTAAAATCTAAAAGATTACCGCTAAAGGTTCTGAAGCCTTTTGGAGAAACAAATATTATAGATTTTCTATATCAGCGACTCAACACTGCTAAAAAGGTGAAAGATGTGTTTTTATCGACCTCAACGTTGGCAGAAGACACGCCTCTTGCTGAAGTGGGTCACCAAAACAATCATAACGTATACAGAGGCCATGCAGTTTCAGTGCTGGATAGAATGCTGGAATTAGCCCTCCAGGAAGAATGGGGAGCCGTTTTTAGAGTAACAGGGGATAACCCATTTACAGATCCTGAGTTGGTAGACGAGATGATCACCCTGATGGTAGAAAATGATCTGGATTATGTAAGAGCCAATAACGTTCCATTTGGTGTTTCTGCGGAATTATTTAGCACCAAATATTTGTGGAACCTCTATCTAAATATGGACAACCCAATGCATTCTGAATATCTGACACTTTTTATTCTTAATGATGAAGACGCTAAAAAAGGCTGTATTGATGTTGTTTCAGAAGTTGAAGATCTTAAGTATATTAACCTTTCGGTAGATTATCAGGAAGATTATGACAGTGCCCTAAAACTTGCAGAAGCGATTGGTTCAGAAAATTTAAAAGAATGTACGCTGCAGGATATGATTTCAGTAATTGTCGACTTTAAAAGAGAAGATAAGAATAAGTTGATAAAATTACCTGAGGGTAAAGAGGTACTATTTTCAGAATTTCTAGGTAGCTTGGAGAACCAGACCTATGTCATTAGAAAGGAATTAACAGTGTAAAGACAGGCAACTATGAAATATTTTTTAGCATTTCTTTTTTTAGTTGCTACTACCGTTTCTGCATACGCTCAGGAACTTATATGGGATAATGCGATACCTTTTACAACGCAAAATCTTGGTAAGATTGCTGGCGCAGCTCCTGTTGTACTTGTGATTTCAGAAAACACAGTGGTAAATGGGACGGTAGAAGTAGGACCAAACATTACCTTGAAATTTATAGCTAAAGGTCGTTTACAGATTGCCAATGAGCAATCCTTTTTACGTATAAAAGGGCTTGTTGACGCTGGGATTCAGCAAATATTCGACGTTTCAGCAAAAGGAGTTAGTTCGTATCGGTTCGAATCAATTTCAAACATTACATTATTTCAGAATAAACTGGTATACCCTGAATGGTGGGGAATTTTCCCCAATATCGTTCCAGGTAAAAATGGGGATACTGGACCAAAGGACCGTAACCATACTTTTTTAAAGGAAATGATGTTGGATATTGCAGCATCAGGTGGAGGTACCATTCAGTTCTCTGAAGGAGTGTATTACATTCGTGATATCGTAATAGACTCCAATAACATTACAGTAAGAGGGAAAGGCATAAGTACAATTCTCAGGTTTGATAGAGAAAACTATGGATATAGCACGAGGCGCGGTGGTATTTTTACTATTCAAGGTCCAACCACTGAAAAATATTACAGCAAAGTTTTTACTGAAGGAAGACATATAGGAGGCAACTTTTTATATGATAAAGATCAATATCCTATAGAAAATATTAATGTTAGTGACTTGTCTATAGAGTGGCATCCGGATGCTACTGCAGAAGACCCTTCTATGAATGGGTTAACAATTGTAAATGCAATTAATGTTGAAATAGACAATGTATTTGTAAACCTTTTTGGAGCAAATAGGGCGTTTTATATAGGGAGTGTATTTGAGGGTGCCATTACGGAAAACATAACTATTAAAAACTGCAAAGGAATAGAAAGTAGAACGGGAGTTTTTATTGTACATGGATACGATTCTAAGGACTATATCCGGAATAAAATGTCATTAGGGAATATCCTGATTGAAAACAATGTGTTTGATGTGGTAAGTATCCCAGAACTGGATATTAAGAACGTTCATATTGTTGAAAAATACCTCGATAAATACGCTACAGGGTTTTATTTTATTGGAAATGAATTCACAAAAACCTTTCAATTGGGCGATACAACAATTGAGCGAAACCTGGGACCTGTAGTAATTAAAAATAACACTATAAATAATGCAGATATTGGTATACGTTCATGGGTACCCGGAGAGGATGAGCGCAAAGACTATACACAAAGAGTAACAGTAGAAGGGAACACCTTCAAAAATTTTAAATATATAGGTATTTTCATGCCTTTTTCCGAAGCTGTTATAAAGAACAACTCCTTTATAGTTAACCAGCTTACACCCCTTACGTATTCATTCCGGGAAGCAAATGAAGAAGGGTTTATTGCAACTGCAATTCATATTGCTAAAGCCCCGTGGGAAGAATTTAAATCCAAACAAGGACCTACAAATATCTTAATAGAAGGGAACACCATCTCTGGATGCTTTTTAGGAACCGCTCCTATAGTTGTTCAACCCAACGAAGAAGGAAAAGTGGAATTACGAAACAACACAATAACATACGACCCCAGTTGTAAAGCTCCGCAGAACGATATAATTGTTACCACAAACCGTAGAAAATTTAGAACGAAAAAGGCAACGATCGTTCTAAAGAATAATATTGAAGATACTAGCAACCAAAACCCAGAACAAGCATCTGTTCTCATAGATGCACGACGAAAAAAACACATTACTATTCTTAATGAGGAAGAATAAAACCTACATAATTTTATTCAGTAGTTTTTTCGCAGCTTTTTTAGTGCTTAGTTGTCAAAAAAAGGAAATATTTACTAAGTCTATTGAAGTCTGTCCTCATTATAATTGTGCAGACGCAACAGTGATTCAGGTTACAGACCAATATTTTCCGCCGAAACACAGATTTGTAAGAGATGACAGCAGAAAATACAGTGCCGTTTGGGCAGAATTTCTTGCGTTTAAATACAATGTACCGCTTCATGTGTTTGAGCAAAATGTTAAAGGAGAGGAGTTTAGGGGTTTTTTACAAACAGGACGTGGTGGCGCTTCCATATATTATCCTAGCTGTCATTTCGAGTACAGACAAAGTAAACTGGATTCTATAAAAGCTGAAATAGAAAATGTAACCTGTAGAACTATTTCTACCCTATCATACGGATGTGGGAAGACGAAATATTCAGATAGCTTACCAAATTATATCCTAGGGGGGCGAAATTCAAAATTTATGTCCTTATCAAACAATACCGAAGCTAATACCTGGTACGGCGAAGGTGTTAGTACTCCCGAAGATTTTAATATACTCAATAGATCTGCTGGAGGTCGTTTCTATACAGATATTCAAAGAAATAACCAGAATTTAGCTCAGGCAGGAAATTATGTTACAGAACAGGTTTCCAAAACAGTAGCAAACGGGGGGTTCTATACTAATTTTATGCATTGGCATGATCATTACAATAATAAGAATGACAGTTTAATTGAAGGTGTAACTGTAATGCAGCCATTGTTTAAAGCAATGCAGAAAGGGATGAAGAATAGCCGAAATGCAGGGTTGGATTATAATGAAGCAATAGAATATTTGTATGCTAAAGAAGCTATTGACTCTGTACAGATCTTAGAAAGCACCTCTTCTGTGTTAAAGATAGCAATCCAACTTTCAAAAAAAAGAAATGCAGATTATAGTGTCATTGACACTCCTGTAACCTTTAGCGTACGCAAGGATGCTATGGAAGCCTTTGAGATAGATGAAGTTGACTTAAATACAAAACTGCTGTCGGTTTTTGAAGACGATGATCGCTATTATTTGAATATTATGCTGGACTTTACCCAATCAGAAATTATAGTAACACTCCATTCAAAAAAGGACCGTGTCGAAATTTTAGAATTAGAAGAGGCCTTACGGGTTAGTAAACGATGGTTTGTGAACGGAGTGAAAGCATCAGAACCTTCAAAATTTATTCTTTTTAGAAGGGAACAGGGAGCAAAAGAGTACGAAATTGAAATCGTGCACAGGACAGTATCATTCTCAGAAAAGTATGATCTTCCAGAATTAGACGAAGGATATGATTACTTTTGTGGAGCTATTGATAAAAAGAAAGAAAGCACTTTAATTGAATTATAGAAAATTATGACCTACGTAATAGGAGAAATTGGACAAAACCATAACGGTTCTGTAGATATTGCAAAAACAATTATAGATGTGGTTGCGAGACCTGTTCATGATAAATTATTTGGTAAGGAATTACCAAGAATGGACGCTGTGAAGCTCACCAAAAGAGATTTGAGCCAGGAGCTCTCGGCTTCCCAAATGTCACGCCCTTACGATACCCCAAACTCTTTTGGAAAAACCTATGGAGCCCACCGCGAGTATTTAGAATTGGACGATGCGCAGCATTACGACTGCTATCAATATGCAAAAGAGAAAGGATTAGATTTTGTAGAAACCCTTTGTGCCATAGGATGTTTAAGTATTTTAAACCACTTTACTCCGGACAAACTGAAAGTAGCTTCAAGGGATTTAACCAATTTGCCCTTATTGGACGCCTTGGCGCAAACTAAGATTCCTATAATAGTTTCTACCGGAATGGCCGGGGAACGCGAACTAAATGAGGCATTAGAGGTGCTTTCAAAACACCATGAAGACATCTCCATATTACATTGTGTTTCTCAGTATCCAACTGAGTATGAAAATGTAAATTTGAACACTATCAAATACCTTCAAGAAAAATATCCTCAATATACCATTGGGTATTCAGACCATACTATAGGTATTGCAACCCCCATAGCTGCCGTAGCAATGGGTGCCCAAATTATTGAAAAACACATCACCCTGGACCGCCAAATGAAAGGGACAGATCAAGCCGGTTCTCTGGAAATAGATGGTATTTATAGAATGATGCGAGATATTAGAAACCTGGAATTGTCTTTTGGCACCAAAGAGATTAAGATTGAAGAATCTGTAAAAGTAGCTCGCGAAAAACTGGAACGTTCTATCGCAACACTAAGAGCCTTGCCCGAAGGTCATATTATTACTATTAACGATATTCATTTATTAAGCCCTGGAGACGGAATAAAATGGATGGATAAAGCTGAGATACTTGGAAAGAAACTGAATACAGCTTTACCTAAAGACGAAATTATCTACTCTTCTAAACTCAAATAATGGCATTACCTAAGCTTGTTATAACTGATATTGATGGCGTCTGGACAGACGGAAGTATGTATTATGATGATACAAATCAGGAGTTTAAACGGTTTAACACCAGCGATAGTGTAGGGGTACTATTTTTAAAATACCTGGAAATCCCTTTGGTCATTATGACTGGTGAAAACACGCAAATTGTACAACGTCGTGCCGATAAGTTGAAAGTTGAACACGTGCATTTGGGGGTTAAAAATAAATTGAAGTTGGCAAAAGAGGTCTGTGCAGCACATAACATTACACTTGCTGAGGTAGCTTTTATCGGGGACGATATAAACGATTTGGAACTCCTCCAACACGTTGGGTTTAGCGCTGTACCCAGTAATGCGCCTTCGTATGTAAAAGATAAAGTAAATTTGGTGTTAAAAACTAAAGGAGGGGATGGTGCTTTTAGGGAGTTTATAGAATATTTGGTTCAAAAATATAGTAGTATCGATCGTATGCTACAACGCTACACAGAAGAAAAGAACTTAAGGCAGTAGTATAACTACATTTTCTAAAATTACATGGAACACAAGCAACAAAAACTAGCTAGAAATGCTGCTATATATAGCTTTTTTAGCTTACTTCAGCGGGGTTTGGGTTTCTTTTTGTTGCCTGTTTACACAACAGTATTAGCTACAGAGCAGTTAGGGATTATAAGTACTGCAACTGCTGTAATTTCCTTCTTGGTGTTACTCTTTGGACTCTCGTTTAGAGGTTCCGTAGCATTTTATTATTATGAGTATAAGGACCAGAATTTGCTGTATCTTAAGAAGATATTTGGCACAAGCGTCATTTTTATCCTCTTGTTTTCTACAGTAGGAATACTGCTTTTGCTGGCTACGGAACAATGGGTGTTAAGCGTGCTCTTTGAAAATATAGCCTTTACTCCCTATGTACTGCTATCACTCATTAGCATCTTTTTACAACCCCTTTACTTTTTCTACCAATCTGTCTTAAGAGCAAAACAACAGGCCAAAAAGGCTTCCGTGTTGGATTTTGTGTATTTCGGGGTGATGATTGGTCTTACACTTATCTTAATTCTAGGCTTCAACTTTGAAGCTGAGGGAGCGCTCCTGGCCAATGCTGTAGCTAGTTTTTTAGTATTTCTTATTAGTTTGATAGGCCTTCGTAAAGAAATTACACTCTGTTTGGTGCCCTCTATTTTAAAGAAGGTTCTAAAATATTCACTTCCGTTGCTACCACATAATATTTCAGGTTGGGCTATGAATATGGTAGATCGTATAATGTTGAATGCTATAAACTCATTAAGCGTAGTAGCATTGTTTGATGTTGGTTCGCAAATTGGAAAGGTGGTGAATATGATTTCCCTGGGTGTAAATTCTGCCTACGCCCCCTGGTTTTTTGATCAGGTTAAAAATAATGCCAACAGCAAGAAAAATATTGTAACGGTGACCCAAAAAATAGTGGTTTTGTATGCTGTGATTGCCGTTTGTGTAAGTTGGTTGGCGCCAGAGCTTTTAAAATTAATTAGTAAGCCAGCCTACCATGAATCCTGGACTGTGACGCCTCTTATAGCCACAGCCTTTGTGATTAATGGGTTTTATTTTACGTTTAGTAGCGTATTCTTTTTAGAAAAAACGAAGTATTTACCTTTTTTGACAATAAGTGGTGCAGTAGTTAATATTATTTTAAACTACTTTTTAATACATAAATATGGGTTTTTAGGAGCTGCAATTGCGAGCTTGCTTACCAAGATTTTCTTTACAGCACTTACATATTATTTCAGTCAGCGTATCTATCATATTCCCTACAATCTTAAAGCGATTCTTTTTATAATCATAATAGGAGCAGGGCTATCTGCAGCACCCTATTTTTTTCAACCTTTACTTGAAGAACATAATCTCTGGCTGGTGGTTTGCGTTAAGTTGTTAATTCTCGCTACTTTTGGCGGATATTTGGTTTTTAAGAACCTATCCGAATTCAAAAAAATTATCCAAAAAAGGAATGGCCGCTAGTGATATTTTAGATACAATAGAAAGCACCTGTAAGGTTGAAAAAATCACCTTGTTGAATGGAAGACAGATATGGCCGCTTTTGAGACAAAAAATCATCTTTGAAAAGATTAGAGAGTCCCTGGGGTACGACAACAAACTCCGGACAAGAAATAAAAAACAACTGGTCAAGAATTTTTTTTACGGAATAAAGCATCTCTTTCATTTAAAAAAGTTCGATTTTGTTTTCTTCAATAATACCGATAAAAGGATTCTAGTTGACGAAAAATACTATGATATTTTTTTCGATGCCTGGGCAGATAAAGTTTCTCAGGAAAAAAGCCTTTTTATTGAATGGGCAAAAGAGGCACATATAAATAGTTCTGAAGTACACTCATCAAACATAATTTCAGATTTACCTTTTAAGCTTCTAATTGCTTTTGTTTCAAAGTTTGTGAATACAAAACTTAAAAATGAGTCCTTATTAAATGAAATTATTGATTCAAATAAACTCTCTCCATCTATAAAAAACGATCTTAAAACTAAACTAGCTGAAACGTATGTATTTAAGTTTTTTTTCAGAATTATAAAACCCAAGGCTGTTTTTATATTAAGTAGTTTCACGAAAGTAAGCATTGTGGTAGCCGCTAAAGAACTAGGAATAAAAGTGTACGAAGCACAGCATGGCTACATAGGGGACGCCCATACATTCTATAATGCTGAAAAACAATTCAAAGAGGCGTATCCGGATTATTTACTCTCGTTTGGAACGTATGAAAAGCAAAAGGCAAATCCTGCATTAATTTTTAAGCCTGAACAAATCGTCCCCGTAGGCAGTTTTCAGCTAGAATTAATTAAAAAACACACAACCCCAAAGGAACTTCTGAATCTACAAAGCAAGTATAGCTTAGTTTTTTGTGTCACGTTACAATCTATAAAGGAAGAAGAGGTGTTAAATTGGGTTCTTAGAGAGGCGCAGCGTCATACAGATTGGCTGTTTGTGATCAGAGCTAAAAAAGGAGACATGGAGTACTCAACATATACTCAGCAAGACAACATTATTGAATGCAACGATTTCAGTATATACGAAGTGCTTAAAATTTCAGATTATAATATTACTATTTATTCAACAACTGCGATAGAAGGAATATTTTTGGGAGCAGCTCCTATATTTTTTAATGTAAATAACCTTTCTAAAAATCATTTTGATGTAAAAAAAATGAATGCTATAGTTGTGGAAGAGGATGAACTTTTAACAACAGATAATCTTAACAAACAAGCAAAGAAAGAACATACTTTTTTTGTAGAGAACTATATGGAAAATGTGAATAAAACGAATTTATGTTTCTAAGGAATCTATTATTTATGTTGCTTATCCTGCAACCCTTTATAGACAAGCTGGCTAGAAAGGCAGGGTGGAGCATTAATATATTCAATGAACTTTTGAGTATAGGTGTTTTTATAGCATTTATCATTGTTTTACTACACAGAAAACGACTAAATAGTCTGGCGTTACTTATGTTTGGCTTTATAGGGTATTGTTGCTTGTTAGTACTCTATCGCGGCGTGTACCCCTTGGGTTTTTTTCAAGTCGTAATTTACAGTCAGTTTTTCTTTTACTTTTTCTACTTTTTAACCCTTTCAAATACTGAAAAGAACGAAACCATACTGTCATTTAAAAAAATAATGACTGTTTTTGTATATGTTATTGCTTTCATAGGTGTTTTTGAGGCTTTAGATCACACTACTTTCCGAAACTACATGGGAGTACACAGTGTGAAAAGAGGGATTAACTATTTTTATTTAATTTCTTTTTTTGGATCGGGCCCTAGTTTGGCAATTTTCATAACAATTTTTGTGGCTATCTGGCATTATTGCCATTATGCGTTGCAACAAACAATAAAAAAGAAGCACATCCTAACGTTGGTGCTTGCTATTCTTTTAGGCGTGTTTAGCTTTTCTCGAAAAGAGGTGTTTTTTATTTTTATTTTTTTGGTGTTTTTCCCATACCCATCAAGAAATCAACTCAATAAATGGTTAAAGAGGCTGATTTTCTTTACAACAATGTTCACCGGATTAATTGTGTATTATTTAGCGTTTTTTGCCTCTGCGAATACAGTGGCATTCAATAAGGATTATGTACGCTATAAAATTGTCTCTAAGTCTGCCGAAATTTATGCAGATCATTTTCCATGGGGATCTGGTCCTGGTACGTGGGGTTCCCGTGTTTCTTTATGGACGAGAGATATTTATGAACGTTATAATATTGGGAGAGACTTATTAGGATGGCAAGAAACAAACCCTCATGGTCCTATTTACGATGCTTTTCTCTTTAGTTTGTTTACTGAAATAGGAATAGGGATAGTTATACTTTTTCTCTTTATTTATAAAATTATAGGAGCCAGCACTATTACAGCAGATGCGTACGGAAGGTTTGTAAAAAACTTTTTAATTATATTCTTATTGGCCTTAGGAATGTTTGCTCCAATGTTTACCAATAATTTTGGCTTTGTTATTATGGCCTTTAGCGCTATGATGATCGCTAATGTCTCCATCTTTAAATTTAAAAAATGGTATGCATAAACTGAAACTGATATTTTACTACCTGTTCATTCAAAAGCTACCACATTCCAGATTGTGGGGAGGCTTTAATAGTATCAGGAGAAGCTACGTCTCTAAAGTGCTGCAGATTATGCCAAACGATTCAAATTCTAAATTTGAAAACGGGGTTTATATTTCTGATGCGAGAAAACTCCAAATAGGCAACTATGTGCGTATTAACGAACATGTTTTTTTACAAGGTGAAATCAGTATTGGTAATTATGTTATGATTGCCCCTTACACTGCAATTTACACCAATGCGCATGAACATCGGGATAGTACAACCCCCATGGTGCAGCAAGGGGATACCGCCACCCAAAAGGTAACTATTGGGAACAATGTTTGGTTGGGGAGAAATGTAGTAGTACTTCCGGGAATCACAGTAGGAGAGGGAGCTATCATTGGAGCAAATAGTGTTGTCACAAAAGACGTGGCTCCGTTTACAGTTGTAGGTGGCGTGCCTGCCAAGCTTATTAAGAACAGAACGTAAGACACAATAGCATGATGCACCATTCTTGGGGAAAAATACTAGGATACAGTCTGCTCACCCTCGTGTTGCTGAATATTTTTTATGCTTTTTTTCTGTATCAAAAAAAATACGAACCTGTAACACTCTCGCTTACTGTTGAAGCAGATTTCAATTCCTACACATGGTTAACAGTGCAATCTAACTATAGCGACTCTATTTTAAGAACTGAAACTAAGCCAATAATCAAAGGCAAGGCCAATACCCTAACAACTAGTATTAACGAACCCGAGGGGCTTCAGTTTTTAGGGTTCTATTGGAGTAATAGTGATAAGGGGACTATTTCTATTTCGGACGTTTCTTTAGAAGCTAATGGCAAAACCAGATTTTTTGATAATCTGGAGAAGTTTGTTAACTATTCGAGCAAAAATGTGACGCCGGTAAGCACAGAAACAGCTATTACAGCCACTTCAAATCAGGAGGCGAATGGTTGGCTTATGGTAAATTTGGAAGGGGTTGAAAAGATATCTAAAATAAAAAAGTTTAAACCCATGGGGTGGATAACAAATATTTTAGTGTTTCTATTGTTATGCCTGGCAGGACGATTTTATAATAGAAACATAGAAACTAAACGAAGCTTTTTTAAAATTGAAGGAAGTGTACTCTACAAAACAAGAAACTACCTGTTCTATCTCTGGATGCTCTTATTACCTTTCTGGCTCATTATTTCTCACATATTGCTGGCTGTTTCTCTTGCATTAGGCATTGCACATTTTATTGTTGAACGACAAAAATTTCAACGTAAAGAGCTTAAAAGCTTTATTCCGCTATTTGTATTATTTTTTGTGATTATGGTAGTGAATACTTTATTTCACTCAGAAAGTATAGGAACCGATTTTGGGGATTATAGTTATTTTTTACTAGCTCCTTTTTTGTTTTTAGGAATACAGCGGGACGAACTGGTCAAAATATTTAAAGTGTTTCAATTAGCCGTAGGAACGTATATTTTGCTACTTAGTATTGCCATACTTGAACGATATTTTCAACTGCCCTCAAGCTATACTTTTTCTTTTTTCTTTTTTGAAATTGTAGAAACCTATTGGCACACCAGCTATTTGGCTGGACTTATAGTAGTGGCACTACTTTTTGAATTTCAGCATAAAAAATTTGACATTACACTGTTAGTGTTATCTCTGGTGGCATTTGTATTTATGTACCTGGCTCAAGCGCGATTGCCATTACTTATTGGGCTTATTTTAATTATAATGGTAACAATTATAAAGTTCCCGAAAAAGTTGAAATATAGCTATATAACGGTAAGTGCGGTTTTGGTTGTGTTAGCTGGGATATTTGTATATACTTCAAACGAAGCAAGAGACCGGATCACAACTATTTTTTTGGTAAACGATACCAAAAAAATGGATGCCCGCCCTGAGCTATGGAAGGAAGCATTGTCTGTCTCATCAAAAAACATGCTTTTGGGTATTGGATCAGGGAATGTAAGGGATGTGCTCTCAAAAGATTTAGAAGACGGTTCAGAAATCAAATACCGACGGTATAACGCCCACAACCAATATCTTGAATTCTTATTGGCATATGGTATTTTAGTACCTGCTCTTTTAGTGCTTGTCTTAGTAATTCCAGTGGTGTTAGGCTTTAAATCTACGGCGCTATTTGTAGTATATTTTTCTATCGCCATGCTAGTGGAGTCTTATTTTTCAAGACAAGCGGGAGTGGTGGTGTTTAGTGTTTTTTATTGTTTCTTTATACTTTATGATTGCAAAAGCAAACAAAATACTTCGGCAAGTAGCCAATAACAGGCTTGCGCTTATTTTTACACTCTTGGTACTTTCTGAGTTTGTGTATAAAATTTGCATCAAGGAGTATTTTCATGCGTTTAAAATTTCAGCAGCACTCAAAACTGTATTGCAATTATTTTTTGTAGTGCAAATTATACGAGATGATGTTAAAAAATTGTGGCCCGTTGTGCTACTTACCCTGATCTTTTTTTTGGGTCAAGTAGGATTTGTTCCTTTCGAGCAGCTTAAAAGCAACGCCTGGTTTTTAGACAAGTATTTATTTTTAATCCTTGCTTTGCTATATATCCAGACGATAAAGGATATAGAAAAACTGTACCCGCTATTTTTCAAAGTCTTTGAACTATTTATTGTTGCTAACTCTATTTTAATTTTAGTAGGCTTATTGCTTCCAACAGATTGGTTTAATACGTACTACGGCAATCATAACAGGTTTGGACTCAATGGAATTATCCTACGTTCTGGAGCTGCTACCTACATTTACTGGATCGCTCTTTATTACTATGTAACCCAGTGTTTTATACTTAAAAAGAACAAATACCTTCAATTAGCAATTGTGGCGATTGCTTCTTTATTGTTAGGTACTAAGGCTATGTTTATTGGCTATCTTTTTTTAGCGGTCTACTTGTTTATTTTCTGGGGTGGCTATAAAAAAATAGGGGTGGTTATCCCTATTTTAATTGTACTCGTGGGCGGACTTTTTTTTATAGATGACCTGCTTTATTTACTAATTGAAAACTCTCCTTCTTTTCAGGCAGTATATGAAGAAAGTGGTATCTGGTCGGTTATATTTTCTTTACGAGATCAACATTTATTGGAAGAAATGATACCCTTAATTCAGGAAAAATGGACCTGGCGAAATTACTTGTTCGGTGGCGGGTATACCATGCATTATCGAAGTCAGTTTGGGTTGTTAGATCTTTTTTACTTCTTCGGGATACTAGGCACAGGGGTTTATCTGTTTATTTTCAGCAAATTATTTTGCACCTTTAAGTTGAATGTCACAACAGGGTTTTTTTTACTTGGTACTTTTGTGTTAATGGCTTTTAGCGCCAACTTCTTTTATGAAACCATTCTGGCGTTTCACCTGATCTTTGCGAAATGCTATTTTGAAACCATAGATCGACAATAAAGAAGTGTAACCACCCATTAGGAAGCTTCATTTTCTAAGATCCCATTTTCGATCAATTTATCTATAATTGGAAGCAATTTCTTAATGGGATATTTAGATATTTCCGACATAGCAATTAAATCGTGTTCTCCGTCAGCCAGATTTAATATCCACATCATAGCTCGTATATGATCGTCATTACCCGTTTGGGTAAATGTGGGGTACAACCCTCGTTTACCTAATTGTGGTTCGCCATAAGGCATCGTGTTAATGTACTTTTCATTACGCTCAATTAATTCAATAATCTCTAAATACTTGTTTACAGACGCTTCCATGGCTTCAAAAGAGATAAAATCTTTATTATCTGCTGAAGTGTGGTACTCAGGATATACAGCGTACATGGTGCGCATTAAAGAACCCATGGGCAAATTGAATCCTGGGGAACAGTATTGTCTTTCATCGCTACCATTCGGGAAAAACTCCACAAGATTGAAGTCTTCTTCAGTTTGGTTGAGTATAGTCAACGCTGCCCTGTCAGAAATACTATCACCTCTTCTGCTTTTTTTGTAAGTGAAATTTCCCGGGTCACCTACACAGGTAAGAATAAAACCTGCATGTAGGTTTTTTTTCCAGTAGTCTCCATATTTGGAAAGTATACAAATAGCCCCAATGGTTTCAGGCACAAAAACAAATCGGTAAGTATATTTAAGGTCTTTCTGCTCCTTTAACGTATTATAAATAAAAGCAGAAACCAAAGGTCCGGACAATTCATTATTTGCCATAGAGGGGTGGCAAATGTAGGTTGAAATTAAAATTTCTTTTTCAGAGGTACCTTTAATGACTGCTTCAGCAATTGTCATAGAACCAGTAGGATCCAAAGAGGAATCTATAAAAACTTCGTAAGTATCGTCTGTATCAAGCTCCAGAAACTGATTATGAGACAAACAAAACCCCCATCTTTCTTTGTAATAAGAACATAAATAGGGTATTAGTTCTGGTTGCTCTGGCAGGGTATATAAATGCTCTTTTAATTCGGAAAAACTAAGCATTCCTTGAAAAGGCACAGAATATCCAAGGATGTGCAGATTGGTATCAGCAAAATCTACAATTTTTTCTCCCTTACTGTTTTTAATCCACGCCTCTTTAATATTCCATTCTGGAGGCACATTCCAATCAAAACATTGGGTGCCAGAGGGAACTTCAGTTACCTCTAAATCGATCAGTTCTTTTAATATTTCGATGGACTCTCTATTGCCATCTCCAGTAAGACTTCTGGAAATGGGCCAAAGTCTGTCAAAATACGCTTCCATCCTGTCTTTCATACTATTGCTTTGGATAAAATTTAATTTTTACGAGTAAAAACTTCATAAACTCTATTTCCTCTTCAGTTAAGCGTTTTGTATAGGTTCGGTTAGAGACATCAAACACTGTTTTGTCGTTTTCTTCCAGATTTGTGGAGTCTTTTACAATACGTATGGATCTTGGAAACTGTGGGTTCTTTTTATAAAAAATTTCTAATTGTCCTGTCATTACCTCATATTTTTTATCAACAGGAACATCTTCGTATTGAGTACCCAGTTTATCAGTGATATCCTTTGCGGGTACCCCAGCATAAATATGATTTTCTTCCATGTCCCGGGTAATTACAGAGCCAAGCATGGCCATGCTTTTTGCTTTTGCATGAATTGGAGAGACAAGACAATGCCCTACAAACCAAACATCGTCCTCCACGACCATAGGTGCCACAGATTCCCATTTACAACCTTCTAAAGTGTCGCCAAAACGAATATGCGACCATAACTGGCTTCCTGCACCAATACCAACGCCATTTCCTATGGTAAGTCCACCGTGGGTATTTAAAATACAACCCTGGCCTATCCAGCAGCAGCTCCCGATCTTTGCGTCCTGGTATCCGGAAATCATAGTGTGCTCTCGAATCATGGTATAGTCTCCAATTTCAATCGAAGGACAAATAATTTCTATGTTCGATGCTAAGAACACACCATCACCAATCACCACTTTTTTTGCAGGAATTGGTTTACTGGTAGCATAATCGTATCCTCCAGAAATAGTAACCCCATCTGCTATTCTCACTCCTTTGCCTATGTGTATCTCGTCTGCACTAATGCTATAATTTTCTTTTTTCTCCATTTTTCTGTTTTCTAGTTCGACAATAAAGAATTGTAGTTTGTAAAATGACATAACCTGTCTGCCCGCAAAATTAAGGGATTTTTTAGGAATGCTTGGGCGATATAAAAAGTAATAGCACTCATGAAACAGGGTGTGCGGTTGTTTCTAAGAATAATTTTGTACTTTTAAAATAAACCAAGTAAGCCTTTTTATGAATTTTGTAAAAGCGCTAACTTCTTGTATGAAACTATTATAGTATTTCGTTTGGTTTTTGTGAAATGCCATTTTGAATCACTCCCCACAAAAAAATGTATGAAAAATAAACTTCTTATTGTATTATCTATCTTTATTCTGGTCTCCTGTAATAAGGACGACTCTAACACAGACCCAGATAATCAATTAAATATCGTCGTAACTAGTTACGAACCAAAAAAAGCGTTTTATGGTGGTATACTTACAATTACCGGAGAAAATTTTGATCGTAATGCAGACAATACAATTACCATAAACGGACAAGAGCAGGAAATAAAACTAGTTCTTGACAATAAGATTGAAGTGAAAATTGTTGAAGGAACTTCCTCTGGTGAAATACAACTCTCAAATAGTGGTGGTTCCTCTAAAATTGGAGATATTTTAGTGGCTAATGAAATTGTATACACAGAACTTAATACGGTTGACTACAATTTTGGGGTTTTTAAAATTAACTCGGGTACAGGAAAAAAAGAGGATTTCATATTTGATAATTTTTGCAATGTACCCAGTTATAATTCCTATGGCATTTCTTATAATAAACAAGACAAAGAATTTACGGGGTATTCTGACCTGGATGTGAATGGTCAATACTATTACTATTATCATAAATACTCAATAGAAAACTCATCATGCGAGTCGGTAAACGTCAACAAAGGTTTTAGAAGTTTAAAACATACAGATGATGGCAGGGTGTTTGGTGTATTCATTGATAATTTAGTCGAAATTGATTCTGAAACAGGTTTTTTTATTCGCTTTGTCTTACAAGATATTCGCATAAGGAATATTCAATATGACAGTGATAACAACCAATTTTTAATGTATGTTAATGAAACAAACACGTCTGAACTACATACCTATGATCTTTCAACAGAAGCCCATACTGTAGTTGATCTAAATAGTCGATTTATTCAAGCATTAAAACTGTTACCCAACGGTAGACTTTTAGCAACAGGCCCTAGAGGACCTTATAATTGTAGAGCACTTTACGAGTTGAACAAAGAAACTGGAGAGGCTTCTGACCCTTTCTTTACTATGCCTTCAGAATATTGTCCCGCAAACCAGAACCATGATATGTATGGCATGGCATATCTCCCATCTATAAATTCTTTGTTAATTAACGTTAAAACTTCTAATGACGAACGAAAACACATGGTTTACGATTTGGATACCAATGAATATGAAATGACAAATTTACCCAGCGGACAAGTTAATTCAACGTTGTTTGTGTTGGAAGACCTATAATTAGAATAAGTTATTTTTGAAAATCAAAATTCTATGAAAACCCCAATCTATATAATCTGTTTAATAACCTTTTTATGTGCTGCCTGTTCCGACAATGACGATCCGGTTATTATGCAGGAAGAGGAACAAGAGGAACTGCCTATAGACGATGAACCCACGGGAGGAGATCAGGGCGATCCAGAACCTGCCAAATTTGTAGTTACAGGGTTTTCGCCTACGGAAGCATATACTGGAGAAACAGTCACGATTGTTGGAGATTCTATAAATCTTTCTACCGAATACATTGTTACGTTTAACGATATTGAATCCCCAAGAGTAATTGTAACCGAAACCCAAATTAAAGCTGTAATTCCAAATGGAGAAGCAGGAGGAACCATTAGGGTACAGCATAATAGCTTTGATATAGAGATTGGAGTTATAAATGTAACTTTGGAAGATACTTTTATCTTTTCGGGATATACAATGATGAACCCAAATAGTGGTATTCCTATGGAAACCCACGTGAGACACCCCATGTCGAATGATGCACGAGTTTATGTAGAAAACAGAATTATTGATCCTGCAGGCAATAATGACTTGGAATATTTTTCGCGCGATATAGATACTCAGGAAATATATGGATTTGGTCAGGGTAATTGGGCAGAGAGTGGTTGGACTGGAGATTCGCAAGGATATATATACACTAACCCTCAATATTCTAATGTTGTGGCAAAACTTACTAATGACCTAGTTGGAATAGCATCTGTTGAAGTCCCCGAGGGATATACAGTGCTGCATAATTTTTTCTTTGAAGATATTTCAAGATTGGGGACCATTGTTAAAATTGACGCACAACCTGGCAGGTACTTATGGAAGGTAGATTTGGAATCAGGGATTCATGAAACAATACCTTTTGAAGATCTTTTAGTTTCATTTGGAGAATCAATAAATGAAGAATTACTGGCAATTAGAGGGGGCGCTTCAAACCAATTAGTAAAAATTGACAGAAATACAGGAATGGTTGCTGAGGTATTGTACGAAGGTATACCAGAAGAATTTATTGACAAGAGAATTATGCAGTCTAAAACTACAGAGCGCTATTTTCTTATATCTCCCTCACAAATACTTATTATAAATACAGAGGATGGCAGCACTTCTTATATTGCACATGAGTTGGAATTTTCAATATATTCAACTTTTGAAAATGCAATCTTTAAAATCTTGAATTTTTAAAAAATTATGAAAACCCCAATTTATTTAATCTGCTTTATTTCTCTTTTTATTGCCTCTTGCTCGAATAACGATGATACATCTTTTGACCAAGGAAATATTATATCCTATTCCCCAACGGAAGCATTTACTGGAGAAACGGTTACAATTGTTTTCGAAAACATAGATGTTACAGCTACTTATGAAGCATTTTTTAATGGAATCCCTTCTCCATTAGTAGAAGTTTCTGGAAATGAAATAAAAGCTGTTATTCCCTATGGTGATGCTTCAGGGACATTATCGATCACTAATAGCGATAATAAGACCTTAGAAGTTGGAGAAATTAATGTTTTTGAAGAAAAAGGCGCTATTTTTTTTGGAAAATTTTTAAACCCTAACAGTGGGTTAGTGGAAGATACACCTATACGGTTTCCGGTATCAGATGCTGCGAAACTATATATACACGAAGAACACATTCCAGTTGCACAAGGCTATAATATTTATTGTCACGTACGATCAATATATTATGATGGTTCTGGTTCTGGCGGGGGTATACCAGGAAATTGTTTAACCAGGAATTTTATGACTGGAGATACCGATGGGTTTTTCTATTCACACAACTATAACAATAACCAGGAATTGGATATAGTTTATAAACGTGATTATCTTGAATCACCTCTTCGACAGATGTTAGTTCCACAAGAATATACTCTTTTGGATAACTTTTACTTTGAAGATATTTCGTTGCTTGGCTACATTGTTGAAATACAAGGCCAAGAGGGTAAACATTTATGGTTAATAGATATGGAAACAAGCATGACTGCTTCTATAACTCCTTTGGGTACAACAGTAAGATCTTTTGGAAAGTCAATAACTGAAGATCTTTTAGCCATTAATGAAGGTGCCACAAACCAATTAGTTAGAATTGATAAAAATTCGGGGGAGGTCACAGAAATACTATTTGATACTATACCAGATGAATTTACCTCAAAAAGAATAATGCAATCTAAATCTACCGGAAGATACTTTTTAATAAGTCCAACGAAAACCTTTATTATTAACTTAGACAATGATACTTCTGAAATAGTAGACCATACGCAGAACTTTAGTTATTTTGAAGGGGCTCGATTTAAGTTTTTAAATTTTTAAGGTATAGTGTAATTCAAATTTAGATAAACTAATTGCTACCTTTGCCCAAAATTCTAAGGGCTTGCAACACATTCCCAAAATAAACATCCTAAACACCACCATCCACAATCTTTCCATGCAGGAAACTCTGGCACTGGTGAGTAAAGCGATTTCAGAAAACAACCAACTACATCACGTAGTGGTAAATGCGGGCAAAATAGTTGCCATGCAAAAGGATGCAGCACTGCGCAAAAGCGTCAATGAAAGTGACATTATTAATGCAGACGGCCAGGCAGTGGTCTGGGCAGCCAAAATATTAGGGAAACCTTTAAAAGAACGTGTGGCAGGTATCGACCTAATGGAAAATCTGGTGGAACTAGCGCACCAGGAAAACTATAAAATATTCTTGTTAGGTGCTAAAGAAGAAGTGGTACAAAAGGTTTCTGAGATCTACCAGGAGAAATATAGCGCCAAGTTAATTGCGGGCTATCGCAATGGCTATTTTACCCAAGAAGACGAACCCCAAATCGCACAACAAATTGCCAATAGTGGGGCTCAAATGCTTTTTGTGGCTATTACCTCTCCCATTAAAGAAAACTTTCTTTACAACCATCGGGAATTGCTCAAAGATGTTCCCTTTGTCATGGGTGTTGGCGGTAGTTTTGATGTGGTCTCAGGGCTTACCAAACGTGCTCCTGTATGGATGCAAAACGCAGGTCTGGAATGGTTCTATCGCTTTCTTCAAGAACCCAAACGCATGTGGAAACGCTACCTCGTAGGAAATAGTACCTTTATCTGGCTCGTGCTTAAGGAGAAGTTTAAAAGAAGCTAGTCCCGTAATTCAGCAATCTACAATTGTATATCAAAAATCATCAATCCTTTTTGTTATCTTTCCATTCTCAAAAAAGCCGCAGTTTTAAGTCATGAGAATATTACTTCAGTCCATTTATCCGTATATGTTTCTGCTGCTATACCTCACGATACCTTTCGATAATTACATGCGGGCATTGCCTAATATCTTGCTTATTGCACTGGCACTAGCATTTCCTTTTGTTGTTTCAAAAAACGATTTCAGAAAATTAAAAAGACTTCCAACACTACTGTTTATTGGTTTGGTACTCTTCGTGTTGGGACAAGCACTCGTGTTAGGGAGACTTCAGATAGACAGTCCTGTGCTGGAAAAAATAAACCTGACTATTGGTCTTGTCATTTTATATGTGCCCATTCAGGGGTTTAAAAAGATCAAAAAAGCTCTTATTTATTCCTCCATTGCGGCCATAGTATTTTCAGTGGGGAGTATTATTATAGGCGTCTATCAAGGGGCCGAGTTTGAATTATTGAATTCAGGTAACTTAATTGAAGTAATGTTGGTAGACCGGCTTTACTTAGGGCTATTGTGTGTGTTTAGCATTGTGGCTTCATATAGTTTGCTAAAAAAAACCTACCACCCAAACAATGCCTATTATGTTGTGGCAATTATTCTTAACGTGCTGTTTATTCTACTCATAGTATCCAGAATTGCCATTATTGCGCTTATTGTTTTATTTATTTTAGGGTTTTTCTACAAAAGAAGCAAAGGGACGCAACTGGTTTTTGTGGTGGCAACACTGTTTTTAGGACTTGTATTGGTGTTTATATTGAACAACGATTTCAGAAAAAAAATACTTTACACACCAACCAATGCCGAAAGCAAAGGCTTAGTTGCAAATACACTAGAAACAGAACCACGAACGATAATCTGGAACTGTGCGATCACAATTTCTGAAATTCAAAACGAATTCTGGCGAGGACTTGGTTTTGCCAGCACTAACGATGAACTTATAAATTGTTACCAGGACAGTATACAAGATGAACAAAAAAGAGCGTGGCTGGTGGCTAAAAAATACAATACCCACAACCAGTTTTTAGACATGTACCTGGCTACGGGAATTATTGGAACCGTTTTATTTGTAGGGTTTATTCTTTTTGTCTTTTTACGGAATAAAAGACAGTTTTTCCCAACAGCGGTGCTACTCACTTTAGTATTGTTTTTGCTGGTAGAAAATCTATTCCACAGGCAAATAGGAGCGTATTATTTTGGCTTTGCGCTTATTATGCTCTTAATAAAAGCAAATAAGCCGCAAAATGAAGCTATAGAGACACTATAAAAGCACAACAAATTGTACTTTTGCCGCTTGAAACAGAAAAATAACTTCTGAAAATTTAGTCAGATGAAATGCCTAATCGCAATTTATAAACCAATACAGGATATGCATAGAGGTATTCCATCTTCTTATTTCTCAAATATTTAATACGGATGAAAATTACAGTAATAGGAACAGGATACGTAGGATTGGTTACAGGAACCTGCCTCGCCGAAACAGGTAATGAGGTAGTGTGCGTAGATATCGATGCTGAGAAGGTAGCGAAGATGCAAAGCGGGATCGTACCAATTTACGAACCCCATCTGGACGTTTTATTTGACCGAAATATTGATGCTGGCAGATTAACATTTACTACTTCTTTAGAGGAAGGACTGGAACACGGACAAATAGTTTTCCTGGCACTTCCAACACCTGAAGACGAAGACGGATCGGCAGATCTAAGCTATGTCTTAAATGTTTCCGAAGAAATTGGAAAGAAAATCAAAGAATATAAAGTAATTGTAGACAAAAGCACAGTGCCTGTAGGAACGACAGAGAAAGTTCATGCAGTTATTGCAAAAAATGCGCAATGTGAGTTTGATGTTGTGTCAAACCCGGAATTTTTACGAGAAGGCTTTGCTGTAGACGATTTCCTAAAGCCTGAACGTATTGTAGTAGGTTCCAGTAGTGAGCGCGCCACAGCTTTAATGCAAAAGCTCTATGCGCCGTTTGTCCGCTCTGGCAACCCAATTATCATCATGGATGAGAAATCGGCCGAGTTGACTAAATATGCAGCCAATTCCTTTCTTGCTGCTAAGATCACTTTTATGAATGAGATTGCCAATTACTGCGAAAAGGTAGGGGCAGATGTAGATAAAGTTCGTGTAGGGATGGGAACCGATAGTCGTATTGGAAAACGTTTCCTTTTCCCTGGGATTGGCTATGGAGGCTCATGTTTCCCAAAAGATGTAAAAGCATTACAAAAAGCTGGTAAAGATGAAGGCTTCGATTTTAAAATACTGAATTCAGTTATAGAAGTGAATAAAAAGCAAAAGACCATTTTACTCCCTAAAATTGAATCCTATTTCAACAATGATCTAAAAGGAAAAAAGATCGCTATCTGGGGGCTTGCTTTCAAGCCTGAAACAGATGATATTCGCGAAGCTCCGTCTATAGATGTGATGAATGCGCTTTTAGAGAAAGGTGCAACCCTTTCCGTATTCGACCCTGAAGCAATGCCTAATATTAAAAAGCAGTTTGGCGACAAACTTACCTACAACAATGCCATGTACGACGCGTTAGAAGGAGCAGATGCTCTGGTTATTTGTACCGAATGGAGCATTTTCAGAACACCAAACTATCAAAAACTAAAGCAACTTCTGGCGAGCCCTGTCATCTTTGATGGAAGGAACCTGTACAATGTAGAAGATATGCAGGCCGAAGGATTTACCTATTATTCCGTAGGAAGAAAAACAGCAAATTAAGATGCAAAAAAGAGTTCTCATTACAGGCGCCGCAGGGTTTTTAGGATCCCATCTTTGCGATAAATTTATGGCAGAGGGATATCGTGTTGTGGGAATGGACAACCTTATTACAGGCGACCTAAAGAACATTCAGCACCTCTTTGAAAAGGAAGACTTTGAGTTTTACCATCACGATGTGACCAAATTTGTGCACGTCCCGGGACGGGTAGATTATATTCTGCATTTTGCATCGCCAGCCAGCCCTATAGATTATCTTAAAATACCGATACAGACGTTGAAAGTGGGTTCTTTAGGAACACACAACCTTTTAGGACTGGCAAAAGAAAAAGATGCCAGAATCCTTATCGCGTCCACTTCCGAAGTTTATGGAGATCCACTGGTACATCCACAAAGCGAAGAATATTACGGAAACGTTAATACCATTGGTCCACGAGGTGTGTATGACGAAGCCAAACGTTTTCAGGAAAGTATTACCATGGCATATCATAGATTTCATGGGCTGGAAACACGAATTGCCAGAATTTTTAACACCTATGGCCCAAGAATGCGATTAAACGATGGGCGTGTAATCCCGGCATTTATTGGACAAGCTTTGCGTGGCGAAGACTTAACAGTTTTTGGGGATGGAAAACAAACTCGTTCGTTTTGCTATGTAGACGATCAGGTACATGGCTTGTATCAACTATTGTTGAGCGATTATTCGTATCCGGTAAACATAGGAAACCCAGACGAAATTACCATCCTCGAGTTTGCAGAAGAAATTATTAAACTCACTGGGACAGCACAAAAAATTATACACAAAGAATTACCTAAAGACGACCCTTTGCAACGGCAACCTAACATTGACAAAGCAAGAGAAATCCTGGGCTGGGAACCCAAGGTTTCGCGAAGTGAAGGGATGAGAAAAACGTTTAACTATTTTAAAAGCCTCTCCGAAGAAGAGCTGTTTAAAAGTGAACATAAAGATTTTACAAAACACAACAGGGCTTAATGATATTTAAAAGTGGCAGATATTCAGGGTTTTTAAGACCCCTTTCCTATGCAATGGATTTTACCATCATTTTTGCACTTGCCTTTTATTTTTTCCAGGATAGCTTACTTTATTTTCAATACACCGTGTTTGTACTTTTGGGTTGGGTGATCCTCTCACTAAAATCTAACTTTTACGAGATTTACCGGTTTACACACGTTTCAAAAATTATGTCGCTCATAGGAAAACAGAGCATTGTTTTTTTCTTGATCGTTTTTTCTTTTTTCGGCTTTTATAATGAATTAGATATAAACGCTTGGGAGATTGTAAAATATGTGCTTAGCGTTATTCTTGCCATTACTATTGTAAAATTCACAGTTTTCTATATCCTGAAAAGATACCGAAGCCGTTTTGGAGGGAACACACGAAAAGTAGTTATAATAGGTCTTAACCAAAAGACCGATCAACTGCGACAGTTTTTTAACAAAAACCCTGAATACGGATATAAATTGCAGCAGATTTTTGATATAAAAGACACGTCGCAAAACCTGGATACTTGCCTGGAGTATATAAATAACAACAATGTAGACGAAATTTACAGTTCTATAGGTCAATTAAGTAATAAGCAACTCACAAAGCTTATCGATTTTGCCGATAATAACCTTAAAGTGCTCAAGTTCTTACCAGATAACAAAGAGATTTACAGCAAGCAGCTAGATTTCGATTATTACGGAGTACTTCCTATTTTATCGATGCGTAGAATTCCTATAAATACTCCTTTTAACCAGTTTATTAAACGTGCGTTCGATATTGTATTATCTGTATTTGTAATTATAGGTATACTTTCCTGGCTTACACCAATTCTGGCATTGTTTATTAAGTTAGAGTCTAAAGGTCCGGTGTTTTTTAAGCAAAAAAGAAATGGTCTGGACTACAAAGAGTTTAATTGTTACAAGTACCGCTCTATGCGCCCCAATCCAATGGCAGATTTGCACCAGATCAGTAAAAACGATCCTCGGGTAACCAAAGTAGGAAGAATTATAAGAAAAACAAGCATAGACGAACTTCCGCAGTTTATCAATGTTTTGAAAGGGGATATGTCTGTGGTAGGACCACGACCGCATATGGTGAGCCATACGCACATGTATGCAGAGCGAATAGATAAGTTTATGGTGCGTCATTTTATTAAACCAGGAATTACAGGACTAGCCCAGGTAAGCGGCTACAGAGGTGAGGTTGAGGACGACAACCATATTATTAATCGTGTGAAGTATGATATTTTTTATCTGGAAAACTGGTCATTATTCTTAGATCTCAAAATTGTGTTCCAGACCATTTATAACGCGCTACGGGGCGAAAAAAATGCATATTAGAGAGCTTTTAATTTCTTTTTCAATTCCTCAAACTGTACGCTGAAATCAAATGTCTGTATGGCTTTTTGCTGTTGTAGTACCTTCGGAAATTTTTGAACTTCAGAGACGTCTATAGTGTTTAAAAATTCTTGTAGCGCCTCAAAATCCTGAACAGAAACTACCCAGCCTAGCTGATGCTTTTTAATAAGGTCACCACCTTCACCCCCAGCCATATATAACAGGGGTAATCCTAAACGTGCATACTCAAATATTTTTGAAGGGACCGAACCATAAATTCGGTTTATCAATGGGATAAAAGCAATATCGTACTGCAATAACTCTTTATGCAATTCATTTCTGGAAATGGATCCGTGATAAATAACCTTTAAATTTTTGGGTTTTGAAATCGTTTCAGCATCTGGGCCGTCTCCGTACACATGAAATTCGATGTGCTCTGGCACCGTAATTTTTGAAAAAATTTCAGAAAGTCCCTGCGCCATTCCCAACAAGCCTGCATACACTATTTTAATAGGTAGCTGAGGGGTTTTGGGTATGATTTCAGAAGGGCTGAAGTTTGGAAAATTTCGGTATAAAAAGAGTTCTGCCTTGCTATTTTTAGCTTGTATATGATTCAGGATTTCTTCAGATTGCCCTAAGATTAGATCGGCTTTCTGGCAGCAAAATCCTTCCATTTTTTCAAGAAGCGAATAATAAACCCCCTTTTTCAGCAACCCCATCTCCAGTCCGGCCAGGGGCCAGAGATCTGAAACATTCACTATAGTTTTCTTTCCAAACAACCAACTCCAGAAAACGGCTGTAAAGCCTACAAAAACAGGCGAGTATTGTACGAAAACGAGTTTCGGAATGCGTTTCAGTATAAAAAAGAAAGCAAGACTTTTTGCAAAAGAAAGCATGCTGAATAAGCGTATAAATTTATTGGTAGACTTACTGGGCCACAACCACAATCTATGTACGCTAATCCCTTCTTCTATGCGTTTGGAATAAAACCTCCCACTAAAGGCTGAAAACACCTTCCCAGTTGGATAATTAGGCAATGGGCAAACTACTTGAACTTTGTACCCCTGAGCATACAGTGCTTTAGCCAATACCTGAATTCTATTGGGAGCCGCTCCCTGCTCTGGCGGATAATAATTACTTACCAATAAAATAGACTTTGGCTTCATTTATAGATGCGATATAAATTGTTTCAACTTGCCTCGATGGCTCCTATCCAACAGCTCCACTTTGTTGCAGTGCAAGCGTACGGCAACCCCTAAATATTTTTGCAGGGATTCTTTTAGGGCGCTCACCTCTGTTGTGTTGAGGTCTCTGTCGGCAACATAGGTGAGCGTAAAAGTTTCCAAAGTGTTTTGTTCCATGACAAATTCTTTCACCACACTGGTCTCGCCCATCGCACTTTTGGCAACGTAGTAAAATGTGTGTCCTGGTACAGTAGTCCCGTTGGCAAGGGTTGCGGTATCGTTAGCCCGACCCAATAATTGCTTTAAAATAGGTTTTTTTGGTGTAGATTTTTCATCCAGAAGTCCCAAATCACCAACTTCGTAGCGAATAAAAGGATGTGCTTTGTTGTAGAGCATCGTGACTAAAATAGTTCCCGGTGTTCCGTTGGGGACAGGTTTTCCGTGCTCGTCTACAATCTCAATAAAAACAGATTCACTGTTTACTTGAAATTCATTTTTTGGGTTTGTGAAGGCAAGTAAATCAAGTTCACTGGCGCCATATTCGTTTACCACAGGAACGCCTAATTGATGTTCCAGAAACTTTTTATCGTCTGGAAATAACATTTCGCTGGTGACGATGCAGGTTTTTAACGTTGGACACACTTCAGTCAAGCACATGTTTTTTTTCTGAAGAAATTTTGCAAACAATACAATAGAACTCGTATGCCCGTTAATATAGTCAAACTTTTTTCTTCGGAAGACCTCAAGAAACGAAGCCAGTTTTTTTTCTGAAAGATCGAAAATAGGAAAGCGATACCGGTTACTAAAACGATCTTTCATTCGTTCTTTCTGATACCCTTTAAACTCCAGTGGAATACCATAAAACCGTGCCTGAAATGAGGTGTTAAAATCAATCCCGTACCAGCCAAACCTATCCATGATACCTGCCCAGGTAAGTGCGTGACAAAAATGATCTTTGGCATATTGCAGCGGTGTGCCGCTACTTCCCGAGGTTTTCCCTGTGTATACTTTTTGTACGCTGAAGCCTTTAGAGAGACGCTCCTGTAAAGGAACTTGCAGGTTTTTTTTACGAAGGATAGGAATGTCTTCCCAACTTGAAACCTTGGTAGTTCCAATAAAATTTGTGTAAAAAGAGTTTTGCTGAAGGTGGTACTGAAGAATTTCAGATCTGGTGGTTTCCACATAATCCTGGTATCCTTCCGCTGGAATTTGCTTGATCTCTTGCAAACGCTCCTGTGCTTCCCTAATAGGAAACCCTTTCATTCGCAACGTAAAATCGAATAGTTTCAAACTTTAAAAAATCAGCTGTTTTGTCTTACAAATGTAGCGAAACTGTATCTTGAAATACCTACTTTTGCAGTTCAAAAACCAATACCCAGTACTATGAACATCCTTATTTTAGGCTCTGGAGGCCGTGAACATACTTTTGCACATCAAATTGCACAAAGCGAACACTGTAGCAAGCTTTTTGTTGCTCCCGGAAATGCAGGTACAGCAGCAATTGCAACAAACCTGCCTGTAGCTGTAAACGATTTTGAGGCCATACAAGCCACAGTCATCGCACATCAGATCGGGATGGTGGTTGTAGGTCCAGAAGATCCATTAGTACACGGAATAGCTGATTATTTTGCAGAAGAAGAAGCACTGCAGGATGTGATGTTAATTGGTCCTTCAAAAAGAGGGGCTTTGTTAGAAGGCAGTAAAGAACGTGCTAAGGAATTTATGCTACAGCACAACATTCCAACGGCAGCCTATGCAAGTTTTACTTCAGAAAGTGTTGCAGCTGGAAAAGAATTTTTAGAAACACTACAGGCTCCGTATGTACTTAAAGCAGACGGATTAGCAGCAGGAAAAGGAGTATTGATTATTCAGGATTTGGAAGAAGCCAAAGCAGAATTGGAAGAAATGCTAAGTGGGAAGTTTGGCGATGCCAGTGCGACGGTGGTAATAGAAGAATTTCTTGACGGGATTGAATTAAGTGTTTTTGTATTAACGGACGGTCAACATTACAAAATTCTCCCAACCGCAAAAGATTATAAGCGTATTGGAGAAGGTGACAAGGGCTTAAATACCGGCGGCATGGGCGCTATTTCTCCTGTCCCTTTTGCAGACGAGACGTTAATGAAAAAAATTGAAGAACGTATTGTAAAACCAACCGTTAACGGACTCAAAGAAGAAAAAATAGACTACAAGGGTTTTGTGTTTATCGGTTTAATAAAAGTGGATGACGAGCCTTTTGTGATTGAATATAATGTGCGTATGGGCGATCCGGAAACCGAAGTGGTGCTCCCAAGAATTAAAACAGATTTAGTGAGTTTGTTAAAGGCAACATTTCAGCAAAAGCTTGATGCTATTTCCGTGGAGATTGACGAACGGGCAGCAACTACTGTGATGGTTGTATCCGGCGGCTACCCGGAAGCTTATGAAAAAGGGAAAGAAATTACAGGAACAGACACAATTGAAGACTCTATTGTTTTTCATGCAGGCACCTCAGTAAAAGAAAACAAGTTAGTAACCAACGGAGGCCGCGTAATAGCCGTTACATCACTGGATGAAGACTACAAAAAGGCATTAAAAAAATCTTACCAAAACATAGAAAAACTAAATTTCGATAAGATGTATTTTAGAAAAGATATAGGTTTCGACCTATAATTCCTCTTTCAAAAGACCACATGCTGAGCGTAGCCAGAGTAAGAGGTGTGTTTATTCAGCAGGAGCATCGCCCAAGTACCCGTGAGAGGTCTGGCTTCGGTCTTCTTCGTTGTTGTCGTTATACTTTTTCAATTCGCCCATCCAGTATATAAATGCGACAAACCCAATAAGCATTAAGATCCAGCTCACTATGTTGCTTAAGAACCAGCTGTCTGTAAATCGTAATAAATCGTAAGGAGCAAAAAGTATATCTTCTGTAACCGATTGTATTCCTTCAAAAACTTCTTTAAAAGTCATAATTGTATATTTATCTTGCAAAAGTAGAAAACAGCGGCCATGCTCACAAACTTTTTTGGGAAATCTAACCCTATCAATTTTATTATTTGTGGAGCGTACCTCCTCATAGGTCTTTTTGCCTCGCTTTTCTTGTTGCCTTCAGAGGTGATACATTTGCAGGAAGTCCTTGTAAAAGCAGGGCTTTGGGTAGTGTTATTCTTTTCAATTTTATTGCTGGATTTTGTAATTCGAAAAAATGCACTCACGGGTACTAATACGTTTGGGATTTATATTTTTAGTGGGTTTATAGTAATGCTTCCTGTTATTTTTACAGAAGCATACATTATTTTTTCTAATGTCTTTCTGATGTTGGCTCTGCGCAGAATGGTAAGCCTTACTTCAGAAAAAAATATTGAAAAAAAGATTTTCGATGCGTCCCTGTATATCACCATTGCAGCATTGTTTCACTTCTGGAGTGTTTTGTTCTTACTTCCCCTTTATTGGGCTGTTATCAGGGTAGCTTCAGCTGGTTTTAGACTGCTCTTTATTCCGCTGGTTGGAATCTTTACAGTTTTGATACTTACAGCAACCTTCTGCTTACTGGTTTTTGATGATGTATCCTGGCTTCTGGATTGGGTGCCGGTTTTCAGCCTAGATTTCAGTGTGTATAACCAGGCGAGTGTGTTAGTGCCCTCGGCTTTAATTGCTACATTTCTGGTGTGGACGCTCGTACTTCGTATTATGAGATTTTCGTCTATGCCCAGAAAAATCCAGAGAAATTATAGATTGTTAACAATTACAACCCTGGTTTCGGTAGCGATATTATTTTTAAGTGCTACAAAGACGGGTGCCGAAACACTATTTCTTTTCGCACCCTTAGCTATTGTTATAACTAATTATCTGGAGCGTTTAAGTGATGTCTGGTTCAAAGAAATACTCTTATGGCTCTTTTTACTTCTGCCACTGGGGGTGCTGTTTTTATAATGAATTACTCACTACAAGAAATACAAGCAGAACTGGAGAAGCGATTGCCATACCGCTACCAATGGCAACAAAAACAGAATGATATTTGGGATAAATACACCGCTTTTGTTTACGAAACCTTACGTTGGGAAACTCTGGTAGAGCGAATGAAACAAGTGACTATTGTTGAAAAATTAGACAAAGGAAAAGTGTTTGATTATACCGCCAACAGATGGTTTAACTTTTGGAGCTCGGTAGGAGTGGAGCAAATTTTTTCTGAATTGGAAAACGTCATTACAGTTAATAACAGTAAAGATGTTGAAAAAGACTTTTATTTGAACGGCATCCCCTTCGACCATAAAACTTCTGTTTTTCCGAAGAAATATCCAGTAGATTTCAAAAATGCGCTGGAACACAAAAAAGGATTAATCCAATGGTTTTACAAACACCAAAGTAAGCAGCAACGTTACCATTTAAAGAATAGATTGTTTATTGTAGTGTATAGCACAGAAGGGGTACACTGGAAATTAAAAGCCAATTTACAACTGTTACAAACCGAGATAATAAAATATGTAAGCAACTTTTCGGAAGCCCAACTGCAAAGCCTTACTTTTGCAACTGGCGAGACAGCCTTGAGCGATATTATCTGGGTACGAGCATGAATTACATAGGTTCTAAAAACAAACTTTCTACCTTTTTATTCGAAACCATTACTTCGGTATCGGGCGATTTGGCGCATAAAACTTTTTGCGATTTGTTTGCAGGTACCGGCATTGTAGGGAGAATATTTAAACCACACGTGGGCAAAGTTATCGCAAATGATGTAGAGTTTTACAGTTATGTGCTGAATAGGAATTATATTAAGAATACTGAAAAAGTAGAAACGGAATCTCTCGTACAAGAACTAAACAACCTAAAAGGAAAAAAGGGGTTCATCTTTCAGCACTATGCTGAGGGGGGCACCGAAGGCAGAATTTATTTTACGTCAGAAAACGGGCAAAAAATTGATGCCATCCGCCAACAGATTGAAGCCTGGAAAACTTCTGGAGAAATTTCAGAAAACACGTATTATTTTTTGCTGGCTTCTTTGCTGGAGAGTGCCGATAAAGTTGCCAACACGGCATCTGTCTATGGTGCCTATCTGAAAAAGATAAAGAAATCGGCTGCCAAGGAGCTTAGTATTAAGCCAGCTCTTTTTACTGAAACTGAAACCAGTCACGAGGTATTTCAGCAAGATGCGAATACGCTTATCAAAAAAATTGAAGGCGATATTTTGTATTTAGATCCGCCGTACAATGCCCGTCAATATGGGGCCAATTACCATTTACTCAATACCATTGCAAAATACGATACCTTTGTGCCAAAGGGAAAAACAGGGCTGCGGGACTATTATAAAAGCAACTATTGTAAGAAAGGCGAAGTGTTAAAGTCGTTTACAGCATTGTTGGAAAATGCTAACTTTAACTACATTTTTTTAAGCTATAATAATGAAGGGCTCATGAGCCAGCAAGATGTTGAAGACGCAATGAAGCAGTTTGGGGATTATAATCTTGCGACCAAAAAATACCAGCGTTTTAAAGCAGATAAAACCGAAAACCGAAACCATAAAGCCACAGAAACTGTTGAGTTTCTGCATATTTTAGATAAAAATTAAAAGTACAGTCATGATTTTCAGCGAAAAAGCAAACAAGATTTTTTTAGAAGCCATTGTAAAATACCACAAAGCAGACGATGTAAACCAACCGTTTACCAACCCTTATGAAAAGGAAACAGAGCTTTTAGAGCACTTACTCTACAGAAAGTGTTGGATAGACACCGTACAATGGCATTACGAAGATATTATCCGCGATCCAAACATAGAGCCCCTTGCAGCATTGGCCTTAAAACGAAAAATTGATGCTTCCAATCAGGATCGTACCGATATGGTGGAATATATTGACAGTTATTTCTTAAAGAAATACGATGATGTAACTCCTCATAAAGATGCTACCATTAATACTGAAAGCCCAGCCTGGGGGGTGGATAGACTCTCGATACTTGCATTGAAAATTTACCACATGAATGAAGAGGCAACGCGCGAAAATGCAACACCAGAACACCGCAAGGCATGTCAGGAAAAACTGAATGTTTTACTGGAACAACGTGTAGACTTAAGCACAGCGATTGATCAATTGTTGAAAGATATTTCGGAAGGTAAAAAGTACATGAAGGTTTACAAGCAAATGAAAATGTACAACGACGATGAGCTGAATCCTGTTTTGCGTAAAAAGTAAAAATCTTTAAAATACTTCTTCCCTCTTGAGAGGGGTTAGGGGTGTGTCTCTCCAAGAGTGCTATTAAATGAGTCAAGTTCGCCACATTCTGGTCATTCGTCTTTCCGCATTGGGAGATGTGGCCATGACGGTTCCTGTTCTAAGAGTTTTTGCACAGACCTATCCAAATGTAAAGCTCACGATGGTCTCAAAACCATCCTATAAACCACTGTTTACTGATATTGAAAGCCTTCAGTTTTTGGAGGCAGACGTGTATGGCGAACATAAAGGGTTTGGCTTGCTGAAACTTGCAAAAGAAGCAAAAAAACGGGGTGTAAATGCCGTAGCAGATCTGCATAACGTGATCCGTTCCAAAGTGATCACGGGCTATCTTTCGTTTAACAGAATTAAAACCGCGGCTATTGATAAAGGGCGTGCAGAAAAAAAAGTACTCACAAAGCATCCTTCAGAATTAAAAAGGCTGAAGTCTACCCACCAAAGGTATGCCGATGTTTTTGAAACATTAGGATTTCCTTTGAATCTGGAGGAGCATATTTTTCCGAAGAAAAAAGAACTCACTTCACAATTGCACGAGCTTATTGGCCACCACACTAAGAAAATGATTGGGATCGCTCCATTTGCAGCATACAAAAGCAAGATGTATCCACTGGAACTAATGAAGGAAGTTATCTTCAATCTAAATAAAGATGATCTCTATAAGATCTTCCTTTTTGGAGGTGGGAAGAAAGAAAAAGAAATTTTGAATGAGTGGGAAATTCAGTTTGAAAACGTGACGAATCTTGCGGGAAAATTCAGTTTAGAAACCGAACTCAACCTTATCTCCAACCTCGATTTAATGCTGGCGATGGACAGTAGTAATGGGCACTTGGCGGCGCTCTATGATATTCCTGTATTGACGCTTTGGGGCGTGACACATCCCTATGCGGGTTTTACACCCTTTAAACAGCCGAACGAACATCAATTGGTAGCAAACCGAGAGAAATATCCTTTAATTCCAACGTCGGTGTATGGTAATAAATTTCCTGAGGGTTATGAAGAGGCTATGCGAAGTATTTCTGTAGATGCAGTTTTAAAAAAGATCACTGAGATTATTTAAAATCTTTTCTACAGTCGAAACAATAAAAAGTTCGTTTTACAAAAAGAAACGGAAACCCCAGCAACAATACAGAAATTGCGAACGCCTTACCAGAGGCTCTGTTTTTATAGGTGTTGTTGCTCCTACAATGTGTGCAGGCTTTTCTTTTGCTCATTTAACGAAATGAATTAGGAAGAGTACGGCTATAACAAGAAGAGCTGCGGCAACCACAACAATTTTAATGGCTAATTTAAGAACTTTGTACCGTTGGGATTCACTAAACTCAATTTCGGAAGCGATAGTTGCTTCGCTGGGGAGTGCTAAGTACGCTTCAAAGCCGTGTTCATTTAAAAGTTTTTCTGCCTGTTGAATATCTTCTTGAGGCACATTAAGCGCAATACCACCAATAGCATTGGAGTAGAAATTATGAACCTGTATGGTGAGCTCGTCTTTCACTACGCACTCAATTTCGTAAGATTCTAACAACGTTCGAGCTACCGCAAGTTCATGCGGCAGGGTAAACGTAGCAATTTCAACAAAGTTTTTCATAGATACATCATTCCAATGGATGAGTGCCTGCACGAAAAGTTTATCCAGGCAGGGAGTCGAAGCCTACACATCATCATAATCCACAGCTAAGGTAGCTGTAGTGGGATGTGCCTGACATGTTAGGACCAGACCTTCGGCTATTTCGCCGTCTGTTAGAATTTGGTTTTTTCGCATTTCAGCTTTTCCTTCGGTAATTCGGGCAATGCAGGTGCTGCAAATCCCACCCTGGCAACTGTAGGGAGCATCCAAACCTTTGTCCAGCGCTGCGTCTAAAACCGACGTGGTTTTAGGCATGGTAAACGTTTCTACTTCATCATCAACCGTAATGGTGATCGTAGTGTTTCCTTCGTGGTCTTCAACTAAAAGACCTTCTTCGGCAGTGGTAAACAATTCAAAATGAATTATTTTTTCGTTAATTCCATTTTCCTTTAGCGTGGCTGAAACAACATCTATCATAGGCTCTGGTCCGCAAAGGTAGAACGCATCGAAAGAAGTGAATTCAAATTTATTTTTTAAGTAATAATTTACGGTACTTTTGTCTATCCTTCCAAAGCGGGCATTGTCTTCGGGGGTTCGGCTGTAGATAAGTTCTACAATAAGTCGTTCTGGATATTGGCGTGCGAGTTCCAGCAACCTGCTATGGAACATGGCTTCCAGTTGCGATTGGTTTCCGTAGATTAATAAAAATTTGCTGTTTGGTTCCTGGGTAAGCACCGTTTCAATAATCGACAAGACGGGAGTAATCCCACTACCGGCAGCAAAGGCTGCATAATACTTGTTTGCTGAAGAGCTAGCTTCCAATACAAAGGTACCTTCAGGTTTCATAACGTCCAGCGTATCTCCTTCTTTTAATTTTGTATTGGCAAAAACGGAGAAGGTTCCCCCTTCAATTTTCTTGATTCCTATTTTCAGCAAATCACTTTCAGGGGAGCTGTGAATAGAGTAAGCGCGACGAATTTCACCACTTTTTGTGGTGTATTTTATAGTAATATATTGCCCTGCTTTGTGGGCGAAAGTAGATTTTAAATGATCTGGAATTTCAAAGGCTACAGAAACCGAGTTGGGGGTCTCTTTTTCAACTTTTGCAACACGTAAAGAATGGAAGTCGCTCATAGGGTTTTTCAATTTTCAGCAAAAATACACAATCTCCATCGTAAAAAAGAGTTGCCTAGTTGGTTAAAGCGCCCAATTTTAGACCTAAAATCGGCTATTTCTAAAAAAGAAGCGTATTTTTACGCTTCCTTTAGTCTGTACATACTAAAACCGAAGTATTTAAGTTAGAATACCTATAAAAAAGAAACTACATTTTGAACGGCATTTATAAAATTACCATCGCACTGTTAGCATTACTTTTGCTGGTAGCGTGTTCCCGAAAGAAAAATACCTTCTTAAGCCGCAACTATCACGCGGTTACAACAGAGTTCAACACCCTTTACAATGGTGGTTTGGCGTACGAAGCTGGTAAAGAAGAACTGGCACTTACCTATCGCGATAATTTCTGGGAGATCTTACCTGTGGAACGTGTAACGCTTCAGGAAGAGATTGATACCCCGGGCGAAACAAAAGATCCAAACTTTAACAGAGCAGAAGAAAAAGCTGTTAAAGCTATTCAGAAACACTCGATGACTATTGACGGGCAAGAATATAACCCGCAGATAGATGAAGCATATATGATGCTGGGGAAAGCACGTTATTTTGACCAGCGTTTTATCCCTGCTCAAGATGCTTTTAATTTTATTTTGAACAGATACCCAACCAGTAACAACATTAACCGTGCAAAGGTTTGGAAGGCGAAGACCAACATCAGACTTAGAAATGAAGATATTGCCCTGGAGAACCTTCAGGAGATGATGGACGAAGTTGAGCTGGAAGAAGAAGAACTGGCCGAAGCTTCAGCAATTATGGCGCAGGCTTATATAAATTTAGACTCATTACCGGAAGCATTACCTTACATTAAGCTGGCTTCAGAATACGAAAAAAACAATGAGTTAAAAGGGCGTTATGCCTATATTAAAGGGCAAGTATTCGATCGTTTGGAAATGAGAGACAGCGCTAATCTAGCGTACGATGAAGTAATTGATTTAAACCGAAAGTCGCCAAGGGTGTATATGATTAACGCATATATCGCCAAGGCCAGAAATTTTGACTACGACAAGGAAGACAAGGTTGCCTTTTTAGAACTATTGACAGATTTGGAAGAAGACCGTGAAAACCGTCCCTTTTTAGACAGAATTTACAACCAGATTGGTGAGTACTACCGAAATAATGATAGTATAGATCGCGCAGTAGAATACTACAACAAGTCCATCAAGAATTTCAAAAATGACGACTACCTGCAGTCTGTGAACTATCGCACATTGGCCGAAATAAATTTTGATGCAGCAAACTATAAAGCTGCCGGAGCATATTACGACAGTACGATTACCAATCTTGCTATAAACTCTCGTGAATGGAGACGCTTTAAGAAAAAAAGAGAAAATCTTGACGACGTAATTAAATACGAAGATATCGCTACACAAAACGATAGCATTCTTAGGCTGGTTGGAATGAATGAAGGAGAGCGGTTAGCTTTTTTCACAGAATATACCGATGGTCTAAGAGAGCAGGCACGATTAGATTCTATTGCTGCGGCAAAAGCCGAAACAGCCGAAGCCAACAAAGAGTTTTATAAGAAAAACACCAATCAAGGTGGTGAAAATGGGGCTAATAGCACCTTCTATTTTTATAACGCTACTACTGCTGCCTTTGGAAAGCAGGAATTCAAGAAAATTTGGGGGAACCGTAAACTTGAAGATAACTGGAGACTTTCCAGTAAGAAAACAACAAGCATTAGTGAACCAGGAGATGTAGTAGAAGTGGTAGAAATTAGCGAAAGCGAATTGTTTGATCCGGAAACATACATTACTAAGATCCCATCAGATCAGGTAGTGATAGACAGCCTGGCGAAGGACAGAAATTTTGCATACTACCAGCTAGGGCTTATTTATAAAGAAAAATTTAGAGAATACGGGTTGGCATCTAACCGTTTAGAGAAATTGCTAACGTTGAGCCCTGAGGAACGCCTTGTGCTCCCAACAAAATACAATTTGCATAAGATATATGCCCAAACAGAAAATGTGGCTTTAGCAGACAAATACAAAAGCGACATTATAAATAACCATCCAGATTCGCGTTATGCAGAGATTTTGCTGAACCCAAATACGCAACTGGCGACAGATGAGTCTAGTCCGGAATTCAAATACAAAGCTTTGTATGAAGAATTTGAAAATGCCCAGTATCAAAATGTAATTGACACCAGTGACGAGTACATTACCTTGTATAATGGAACTGAAATCGTTCCAAAACTAGAGATGTTAAAAGCAACGGCGCTCGCTAGAAAAGATGGGTTTGAACCGTATAAAAAAGCGTTGAATTATATTTCGCTTAACTATCCGAATTCTGATGAAGGAAAAGAAGCCGAAAACATCTACAAAAATGTACTTCCTAAGTTAGCTAATAAGGACTTTATAGGAGATGAGGAAAGTGATAAATGGAAATTAGTTTACCAGTTCCCTGTAACCGAAAGAGAAGCAGCGACCTCATTGCAGAAAAAATTAGATGAAGGCATCAAAGAGTATAACTACTTTAACATGAGTACGTCTATAGACTATTACAACCCGGATACTATTTTTGTAATCGTACACGGTCTAAATACACGTATGGGTGGAAGAGGATTTGCAGATGTCTTAAAAGAGAATAAGAAGTATAAGATTAAGAAACCATCTTTTGAAATTTCATCCCCAAATTACAAAACAATTCAGATCCATAAAAACCTAGATAGCTACTTAGAACAGGGAACCCCCTACGCCGAAAAATAGAAAACAACAATCCCCAAAACCGTATCATTATGTTTTCAGATAAAAAAGATAAACAAACCAGAAATATGGAACCATCAGCAAGTCAGAACAGAATTAATGAAGGAACCGAGTTAAAAGGAGATATTATCTCCAGCGGGTTTTTCAGGATAGACGGAAAAGTAGAAGGGAATATTAGTAAACCCTCCAAAGTTGTCATTGGTAAAAATGGTAGTGTAAACGGAAAACTAACCTGCGAAGATGCCGATATAGAAGGCAAATTTGATGGAAATCTGAATGTTTCCGGAACCCTCACCTTAAAATCCACCGCACACATCGAGGGCGAAGTGGTTGTAGGTAAACTTGCCGTAGAGCCAGGGGCTACTTTTAATGCTTCATGCAGTATGCAAGGCGCTAAAAAAGCAGCTGCGAGCACTTCAGCTTCTGAAGACAAGACAAACCCTTACGATCGTCAACAACGATTAAAGAAGGCTTCTGAGCCACTTAAGTAGTGCCAGATAATACTCCACAAGGCGTAAAACGCTGGCTTATCTTAACAGCAATCGGCCTGGAAATGGGGGCAATTATCTATTTGTTTGTGCAACTGGGCAAATGGCTGGACGGTACTTATGGTGAACCAGAAAGCAAATTGTATCTTATTCTATGTACCCTATTTGGAGTTGGAGTTTCTCTGTTTTTGGTATTAAAGCAAACTAATAGGTTGAACAAGGATTGATTTCCACTTCTTTTTGATTTTGTCAAGCAATTAAACAAAGTAACAATCCAAGGTGTTCGGTGATTTTGTTTCTTTGCAGAGCAAAAAGAAACAAAATTGTATCGAGAATGAAAACTCTGAGATTCTTAATCCTACTTTTATTAGCGTTGGTCATAACGTTCGGTATACATATAGGTGTGCTTTTTGTGCTGAAATCACCGCTTTTTTCAGATAGAATTGTGCTTAGTTATGGCGTTAATTTTTTGCTCGCCACCATCATTTATTTGATTATTCAACAAACCTTGAAAAAAAATGGTGCACAGGCCGGTTTTATTTTTATGGCCGGGAGCGCTTTAAAATTTATCGTTTTCTTTTCCGTTTTTTACCCGTTTTACAATCAGGACGATGTGATGCAAAAGACCGAATTTACAGCGTTTTTCATACCCTACGCTGTATGTCTCATCATGGAAGTTGCCTATCTTTCCAAACAGCTTAATAATCAGTCGTATTCAGAAGAAAATAGCGAAGACGCCGACACCTTAAATAAGTCTGAAAAAAAGAAGTAAAATAGTTTTTGGAATTTATAAAAGAACAGTATTTTTGCACCGATTTTAAGGACACAGTTTAATCGGTTCAAAATGCGAAAAAACACATTGGTTAGATTATTAAGCGTTTTCATCTTTGCAGTAAGCTTTTCGGCAACTGCAGCAGCGATAAAAGACGAGGGCGATTCCCCAAAGGATACCAAAGCAGAGATTAAAGAATACATAGCGCATCACTTACAGGATTCGCATGACTTCAACATTACAGCATCTACAGACGAAGAGACTGGAAAAATCCACCACTACGGTTTTCCACTTCCTGTAATTTTAGTGGATGATGGGATTCAGGTATTTATGTCCTCAAAGTTTCACCACGGTGAAACAGTAGCCGAATCTAACGGAAACTACTACAAATTATACCACAGCAAAATTTATAAGACGGATGCAGCAGGGACGTTAAATTATGATCCCGAGCACCCCGAACACCCAACAAATGTGCGTCCTTTGGATCTTTCAATTACCAAAAGTGTGGTGATGATGTTGGTAACAGGATTGTTGCTTATATGGTTGTTCCGCAGTCTTGCAAAAAGCTACGGTAAAAACGGAAGCATCCCAAAAGGGATTGGACGTTTCTTTGAGCCCATTGTACTATACATTCGTGATGACATTGCTAAAGCAAACATCGGGGAGCAGAAGTACAGAAGGTATATGCCTTTTTTACTAACGGTATTTTTCTTTATCTGGTTTTTGAATATGTTCGGTCTTACACCACTTGGGGTAAACGTAACAGGAAACATTGCTGTGACAGCAGGTCTGGCAATTATCGTTTTCTTATTAACCAATTTTACCGGAACCAAAGATTACTGGAAACACATTTTTGACCCATTAGGCGACGGAATGCCTTGGTTTGGGAAAGCTATTATTTACATTATTTTAATTCCTATTGAAATTTTAGGATTGTTCATTAAGCCATTTGCCCTTATGATTCGTTTGTATGCGAACATGACGGCAGGACACGTGGTATTGATGAGTTTGATTGGTTTAATATTTATTTTCAAGAGCTGGGTTGGAGGTCCGTTAAGTTTCGGTCTTTCCTTTGCCATCTCATTAATTGAGTTATTTGTAGCCCTCTTGCAAGCATACATCTTTACGATGTTGGCGGCACTGTATTTCGGATTTGCATCCGAAACACACGACCACGCCGAAGAGCACGATGGTGAAGTAGCTCACCTTTAACTTCGACTCCGCTCAGTTTGCGGATGAAAAGTTAAAATACTGCACTCAGCGTGCTGAGCGTAATCGAAGCAGAATGTTTAATTTTTAATTTATATATATTATGGAAATTCCAAGTGTAGTAGGTGCAGGTTTAGCAGTAATTGGTGCTGGTATCGGTATCGGTATGATTGGTGGAAAGGCAATGGAAGCTATTGCTCGTCAGCCAGAAGCTTACGGAAAGATTCAAACAGCAATGCTTATTGCAGCGGCGCTTATTGAAGGTATTGGTTTCGCCGCGATTTTCGCAGGGTAATCAAACAAGATAACATATCGCCGCAACGGTTGGTTGCGGGGATGTGTTTCTATTTTAAATTAAACTTTAGTATAAACCAAAATTTAACCCTTTTATACGGGTATTAAAGATGGACAAATTAATAAACGACTTTTCATTCGGACTTTTTATCTGGCAGATCATTTTGTTCTTGCTTTTGTTGTTTCTATTGCGCAAGTTCGCCTGGAGACCAATTCTTAAAGCTGTTGAAGACCGCGAAACAGGAATTAAAGACGCCTTAGATGCTGCTGAAAAAGCAAAATTGGAAATGGCAAATTTACAGGCAGATAACGAAAAGTTATTGCAGGAAGCCCGTGCAGAACGTGAAGTAATGCTGAAAGAAGCACGCGAAATGAAGGCGAAGATGATTGCAGATGCTAAGGAAGAAGCGCAAGCTGAAGCCAACAAAACAATTGCAAACGCACAAACTGCTATCGAAGGTGAAAAGAAAGCTGCGATTGCAGAGTTGAAAGAAACCGTAGCAAACCTTTCAGTAGAAATTGCTGAAAAAGTAGTAAAGAGCGAATTATCCAGCAAAGAGAAGCAACTAGAATTAGTTGACTCCATGTTGAAAGACGCAAACTTAAACTAAGAACAATGAGCAGCAGAGCAGCCATACGATATGCAAAAGCAGTCTTAGACCAAGCCAACGAAGCCAAATTGGGGAACGTTGTTTTTGGGGATATGAAGTCTGTTGCAGCTACCATCGAAAACAGCAAAGAGTTACGTGTTGTGCTTAACAGCCCTGTAATTAAGGGGGAAGATAAAAAGCAAGCCTTGCATAAAATATTTGAGGCAAACAGCGAAGTAACTAAGAGCCTGATAGATATCTTAACAACCAATAAGCGAATTGATTTATTAGGAGGTGTTGCTGAGAGTTACGTTACACTTTACAACGAAGCACAAGGTGTAAAAGTTGCTGAAGTAACTACCGCAGTGCCGTTATCTTCAGAATTAGAAACGAAGGTGTTGGCAAAAGTTAAAGAAATGACAGGGAGCGATAGCGTAACCCTTCAGAATAAAATAGATGAAACGATCATCGGCGGATTTATCCTCCGTGTAGGCGACTTGCAATACAACGCAAGCATCGCCAACCAATTGGATAGTATTAAAAGAGAATTTACTAAATCATTATAATAGATAAGACAAAGGCGTCTAACGTCTAAAGTCTAACGTCTAAAATCTAAGAAAATGGCAGAAGTTAAACCAGCTGAAGTTTCAGCAATCTTAAAACAACAACTTACAGGCTTTGAGGCAACCGCTTCATTGGACGAAGTAGGAACAGTATTAACCGTAGGTGATGGTATTGCACGTGTATACGGGCTTGCCAACGCCGAATACGGAGAATTAGTAGCGTTCGATAATGGTATGGAAGGTATCGTTTTGAACCTGGAAGAAGATAACGTAGGGGTTGTATTGTTAGGACCATCCAGAGGTATTGCCGAAGGCGCTACCGTAAAGCGTACTCAACGTATTGCTTCTATTAATGTAGGGGAAGGTATTGTTGGTCGTGTGGTAAACACGCTTGGACAGCCTATCGACGGTAAAGGAGCTATTGAAGGAGAGTTGTACGAAATGCCACTGGAGCGTAAAGCACCAGGGGTAATTTATCGTCAGCCGGTAACAGAGCCACTACAAACAGGAATCAAATCTATTGACGCGATGATCCCGGTAGGACGTGGACAGCGTGAATTGGTAATTGGTGACCGTCAAACAGGGAAGTCTACTGTTTGTATCGATACCATCCTGAACCAGAAAGAATTTTACGATGCTGGCGAGCCAGTATATTGTATCTATGTTGCGATTGGGCAAAAAGCTTCAACCGTAGCAAACATTGCACAAGTGCTGGAAGATGCTGGAGCATTGGCATACACAACTATCGTAGCTGCAAACGCCAGTGATCCTGCACCAATGCAGGTATATGCTCCTTTCGCAGGTGCTGCCATTGGAGAGTATTTCCGTGATACGGGAAGACCAGCCTTAATTGTGTTTGATGACTTGTCTAAACAAGCCGTTGCATACCGTGAGGTATCATTATTATTACGTCGCCCACCGGGACGTGAGGCATACCCTGGGGATGTATTCTTCTTGCACTCAAGGTTATTGGAACGTGCAGCGAAAGTAATTGCAGATGATGGTATCGCAAAAGAAATGAACGACCTTCCAGAATCTTTGAAAGGAATCGTAAAAGGAGGAGGATCTTTAACGGCTCTTCCTATTATTGAAACACAAGCGGGTGACGTTTCGGCATATATCCCAACCAACGTAATTTCGATTACCGATGGACAGATATTCTTAGATGGTGACTTGTTTAACTCTGGGGTACGTCCGGCGATTAACGTAGGTATCTCGGTATCTCGTGTGGGTGGTAACGCTCAGATCAAGTCGATGAAAAAAGTATCAGGTACCTTAAAACTGGATCAGGCAGCGTTCCGTGAATTGGAAGCGTTTGCGAAGTTCGGATCAGACCTGGATGCTGCAACCTTGAATGTAATTGAAAAAGGAAAGCGTAACGTAGAGATCTTAAAGCAAGCTGAAAACACACCCTATACGGTAGAAGATCAAATTGCGATTATTTATGCAGGTTCTAAGAACTTGTTGCGTAACGTACCGGTAGAGAAAGTTAAAGAATTTGAAAGAGACTATCTGGAAATGCTGAATGCTAAGCACAGAGGCATTCTGGACACGTTGAAAGCAGGTAAATTAACAGACGAAGTAACAGATACCTTGTCTACAGTTGCCGCAGACCTTTCAGCAAAGTATAAAAAATAATTTAACCGAACCCACTTCCCCCTTGAGGGGGGCTTAGGGGGGTGTTTGGCCTAATTGTTATTAAATATAACTAAACAGCATGGCGAATCTTAAGGAAATTAGAAACAGAATAACATCGGTAAGTTCAACGATGCAGATTACCAGTGCCATGAAAATGGTATCTGCTGCAAAATTGAAAAAAGCCCAGGACGCTATTACAGCAATGCGTCCCTATTCTGAAAAATTAACCGAGTTATTACAAAATCTAAGTGCAACGTTAGATGCAGATAGCGGAAGTACTTTTTCTGAACAAAGAGAAGTAAACAAAGTCTTGGTGGTAGCCATTACCTCTAACCGTGGGTTGGCGGGAGCTTTTAACACCAATGTAATAAAGGCTTCACAAGCATTGAAAAATGAAACCTACGCTGGAAAGCAGGTAGATTTTATAACCTTGGGTAAAAAAGGGAACGATATTCTGAAAAAGAACGGAACGGTAATTTCGTTCAACTCTGAAATTTTTGATGACCTTACGTATGAGAGTGTCTCTGAAATAGCAGATGCATTAATGACTAGTTTTGCTGAAGGAACATACGACAAGATTATCTTAACGTACAACCACTTTAAAAACGCAGCCACTCAAGAAGTAATGCGTGAGCAGTTCTTACCTATTTTACCACGTAAACAGGAAGAAGGAGTTGATAACAAATCAATCCCAAACTACATTTTTGAGCCTTCAAAAGAAGAGATTGTTGAAGGATTGATTCCTAAGAGTTTAAAAACACAATTATTTAAAGCCATAAGAGACTCTGTAGCCAGTGAGCACGGTGCCCGTATGACGGCGATGCACAAAGCAACCGACAACGCAACCGAACTACGCGATGATCTTAAATTGAAATATAATAAAGCACGTCAGGCAGCTATTACCAATGAGATCTTAGAGATTGTTGGTGGAGCTGAGGCACTTGCGGGATAATCTGGCGCGAGCCAATTATCACCAAGTGGTGAAGCACTTGCCTAATACCTAAAGCTTATACTCAATACACCCTCCGATTTTCGGGGGGTTCTTTTTTTGTAGGAATTTGGAATGGTAGTTGATGATTCAATTTTAACTACTCTAAATTTTAATTATGAAGAATCTACAGGTACTCCTGTGTACCATTTTACTTAGTACGACGCTATCAGTCAACTCCCAAAACACCAAAGGCGATATTCATGCCTCTATACTCGCCTCTCCCTTGACTACAGTTGGGAATGACGATCTTGGGCTTATAGGACTGTTTGGCGCCGAATTTTTTGTTTTTGACCAAGCATCGGTAAGTGCCAACTTTATCACCAGCAACAATTCCCTGTTTAAAAGCGATTCCGAAACGACCATACGTTCATACAGCATGATGCCCTCATTTCAATACTATTTTATTAACAACCCCAAATTTCACTGGTATGGCCAGTTAGGATATGGATACGGATTTGAAGACCAGACCCAAGGGATTGCAGAGAATAGTGCTTTAACCATATTTAGCATAGGTGCTGGACTGAACATTAAAATGCTTGAAAAATTATCATTAAAAGTTCTGGTCCCTTATTTCGATGCAAATAACATCACCTTTGGAGCTGACTCGGCCGATGGGATTGGAGTTTTTATAGGCTTTAATTACAAACTCCGCTAATACGCCCCGGCTAAATTCGTTGAGTTCTCAAATAATGGTACCTTCGTACAAAATGGACTTCTACTTTATAAATTTAACCATGAAATTATTTTCAAAAATACGGGTAACGATTATGCTCTCAGTAGTGCTTTGCAGTTTTGCTAACTGTGGAAGTGGAAACACCAATACTTCATACCTTGCGTTTGAAGACAACCCGCCCTTTAGTATAGAGGAGGCCTCCTATCAACTATGGGCTGCGGGCACACCAGAAGGAGGGAGTGGGGTCAACGTTTTTGTAAATTTCAGCGACATCCAACAAGGCGTTGTCTTTAAGGAGATCTATTTTAGAGGGAAACAAACTCAGGTTGTTACCTCTCCTGCCGTTCGTGTGCAATATGTGGGGTATTTTAAGAATGAACCCAGGCGTGATATTATTATGGACAGCAACCCTATAAATGAAGCTGCCAATACACCACCAAAAAAAATTCCCTTTCAATTATACGATGACGAAGCTGTTATAAGCTATGTATTCAACGGAAAAACAAATTATTTTAGAATTGAAAATCTAGAACGTAAAGAAATGTTGGCGTATCCAACTAGCAATCCTAAAGGTGACAATTAATTTCTCTACTTTTACGCGGTAAAAATCCTCGTATTGAGCATCTTTAAAAAACTCTTTCAACAAACTTTTATTTATGGGCTAGCAACCGTGCTACCGCGTGCGTTAGCTATTGTTTTAGTGCCGCTTTATACGTCTGTTATGGAGCCTGCCTCGTTTGGGATCTATGCCACATTGATGAGTTATATAATCTTAGGAAATGTATTGCTTTCCTACGGGATGGAAACTGCTTTCTTCCGTTTTATCAATAAACATGCAGATCAAAAAAAGACGGTAGAAGCTACAGTGCTTACTTCGCTCACAGCTACAGCACTCTTGTTTTTGGTTGTTACAATGCTCTTCAGAGAACAGATTGCCACAGTAATAGAGTTTAAAATCGAATACGTCACCTACGCATTACTTATTCTCGTATTGGACGCTTTGGTAATTTTACCTTTCGCCTGGTTTCGGGCAAATGAGCGGCCTATGCGCTATGCCATCATCAAAATTTTGAATGTTTGTATTAATTTAGGGTGCAACCTCTTTTTCTTTTTAGTACTCCCAAAATTGGTTGCTGAAACTTCAGACACTTTTTGGAACACCATCTATACCGAAGAAAATAAAGTTGTGTATGTTTTTATTTCCAACGTAATCGCAAGTGGTATCACACTACTATTATTACTTCCACTTTACTTTAAAATTGGCTTCAGCTTTCATAAAAAACTGTGGAAACAAATGCTGAAATACGCCTTCCCAGTGTTAATTGCCGGTGTCGCTTTCAGTATTAATGAAGCTTTCGATAAAATTATGCTGAAATATTTGTTGCCAGAGAACATTGCAGAAGCCGAAGTAGGTGTGTACGCTGCCTGCTACAAACTTGGGGTTTTTATGACGCTTTTTGCCACAGCATTCCGCCTGGGGATTGAACCTTTTTTCTTTAACCACGCTAAGGAGACCAATGCAAAAACCACCTATGCTACTATTACCAAGTATTTCTCCATCTTTGGGAGCTTGATTTTATTAGTTGTAATTGTTTACATAGATATTTTTAAAGAAATTCTAATTGCAGATCCTGAATACTGGGTAGCACTTTCCATTGTACCTATTATTCTGCTGGCAAACCTCTGTTTAGGAATATATCACAACCTTTCTGTATGGTACAAGGTGACAGACAGGACCCGCTTTGGTGCTTATATTTCAATTGTGGGAGCATTCTTGACGTTAGTGTTGAACTACGTTTTAATACCTATAATGAGTTATATGGGATCTGCCATTGCAACCCTGGCTGCGTACGGAACTATGATGTTACTTTCGTATTTCTTCGGAAGAAAATACTATCCTGTTCCTTATGACCTTAAGAAAATAGGGGGTTATTTAGTGCTCTCTGTAGTGTTTTCGGCCATCGCCTTCTATGGTTTTGACGGCAATCTCGTGATAGGAACTGCATTATTATTGGTATTTTTGTTACTCGTATTTCTTTCAGAAAAAAAGGACTTAAAACGAATAATAAACAAATAAATTTTTCCGCATACTGAGCCCTTGTACAGGCTCAGGATAAACCAAAACCGAAGCATGACAGCTATAAAAATAATCAACAAATCCAATCATCCACTTCCCAGTTATGAAACCATAGCCAGCGCAGGAATGGATATCCGCGCCAATGTATCAGAACCTTCTACCCTAAAGCCACTGCAACGTGCCATCGTAAAAACAGGCCTCTATATAGAGCTGCCTATTGGTTTTGAGGCACAAGTACGACCAAGAAGTGGTCTGGCAGCAAAAAAAGGAATTACCGTTCTAAACAGTCCGGGAACAATAGATGCAGACTATCGTGGCGAAATTGGCGTTATTTTAGTGAATCTCTCTAATGAAGATTTCACCATAGAAAATGGCGAGCGTATTGCACAATTAGTCATCGCCAAGCATGAACGTGCCGTTTTTGAGGAAGTTGAAGAACTTTCGGAAACAGACCGCGGTGCTGGAGGGTTTGGTTCAACAGGAGTTAAATAAATATAAATAAACTGTGTAAGCAGTTATAAAAAAATACCGCATATTGAGCGGAGTCGAAATATGAAGATTATTGTCCCAATGGCAGGCCGTGGAAGCCGCCTTCGCCCACATACCTTAACCGTTCCAAAACCTCTTATCCCCGTAGCGGGTAAACCTATTGTACACCGTTTGGTAGCCGATATCGCTGGGGTGTTAAATGAAGAGATTGACGAAATAGCTTTTATTCTGGGCGACCCGGCATTCTTTGGAGAGGATGTAGTCGAAAGCTTAAAAGAACTGGCAAAAAGTCTTGGTGCAAAACCCAGTATGTATCGCCAGTTAGACCCAAAAGGAACCGGCCACGCCATTATGTGTGCCGAACCTTCGTTAAGCGGCCCCGCTGTAATTGCCTATGCCGACACTTTAATTAGAGCCGACTTCGATTTGGATAAAGAAGCCGATGCTGTGATCTGGACTAAAAAAGTAGAAAACCCGGAAGCCTACGGAGTGGTAAATCTGAATGAAAAAGAAGAAATTATCGAGCTCGTTGAAAAGCCAGAAACCTATGTAAGTGATCAGGCCGTCATTGGGATTTACTATTTTAAAGATGTAGCAGTGCTTAAAAACGAATTGCAATATGTTTTGGACAATAACATCATTCACGGGGGAGAATACCAGATAAACGACGGTATAAAGCGAATGATGGCAGCAGGAAAAATATTTAAAACAGGTACCGTTAGCGAATGGATGGACTGTGGGAATAAAGAGGTGACCGTAGAAACCAATCAACGCATGTTAGGTTTTTTAGCAGAAGCCAATGAGCCTCTAATCTCAAAAAAAATAACGCAAGAAAATTCAAAAATTATTGAGCCGTGTTTTATAGCCGAAGAGGTCGTACTTAAAAATAGCACCGTAGGTCCTTACGTTTCAGTAGGTCAGGGCACAATAATTAAGGATAGCACCGTTAAAAATAGTATAATCCAGACACAATCGGTAGTTAAAAATGCTACCTTGGACAACGCAATGATAGGCAACCACGCTACGTTTGATGGTAATTTTACCAACGTGAGCATTGGTGATTATTCGCAATTGAAATAAAAACTTAATGTTAATTTACCGGATCATTACTTTCCTTTGGGAGAGTCAAACTTTTCAATCAGCCACAGGCTGAAAAGCAGGTTTCGGTGAGGGATTTTAAATGAATAGAACAATAAAAATAGTAATAGTAATTCTCGGAATCTTACTTTCCGTCCCGGCAGCCTATGCCCAGGAAGAGAAAGCTCCCGAGGAAGACAACGCTACAGTGAATGAAGATCTGGGGACAGTGACCGATGCATTTCAGGAAAATTTCTTTGAAGCTTTAAAACAAAAAGGAATTGAAAATTATGAGTTAGCACTAGACGCATTAGCACGTGCCGAAAGAGCTGCCAATGGGAATGAAGAAAATATAGCAGTGGTTAATTTTGAAAAGGGAAAGAACCTGGCCGCATTAGAAAGGTACGAAGAAGCAGAAACTAATTTTAATTCAGTCCTTTCCTCACAGCCTGCAAATATTGATGTTCAAGAAGCTTTGTACGACGTGTATTACGAAACGAGAGCATACGATAAGGCGATTCCGCTGGTAAAAAAGCTCATTAAAAAAGATGAAGACTACAAAGAGGACTTGGTAAATCTTTATAACAGGACCAAGCAATATGATAAGGCATTAGAGCTTCTGGATGAGCTGGACGACGCCTGGGGAGAAAGCACATACAGAAATGCATTAAGACGAAATATATATAAAGTAACAGGCAATAGTGAAGGTGCCATTACGAACCTTCAGGATAAAATAGATGAGAATCCGGAAAACGAACAGGATTACCTTAACTTAATATTTCTTTACAGTGAAGAGGGCGATACAGAGAAAGCTTTCGAAACGGCAAAAGAGTTATTAAAAAATCAGCCAGAAAGCGAACTGGTACATTTTGCGTTGTATAAATTTTATTTGGATGCGGGACAAAAAGAAGAGGCTTTTAAGTCTATGGACGTTGTGTTCAATTCAACCAAGATTGAAAAAGAAAGCAAATACAAAGTACTGGCAGATTTTATTAGCTTTGTAAACGAAAACCCCGCGTACGAAGCAAACGTAGATGCAGTTGTTGCTTCTTTTAACAACGACGGCTCTGGTGAAGTGTATGAAACTCTTGGTAAATACTATGCATCCAAAGGAGAAAAAGAAGTAGCGTTGAGATTCTACGAAAAGGGAGTAAAACTGGATGACGACAATTACAGCTTACTTAAAAACACGCTACTCTTGCAATTGGACCTTCAAAAAAATACCGAAGCTGCGAATTTAAGTGAAGAGGCTTTAGCAACGTTTCCCGCACAAGCATTTTTGTATTTGCTGAATGGCGTTGCACATAACCGACTTGGAACTAATGATGTCGCGATTGAAAGTTTAGAGACGGGGCTCGATTTTTTACTGGATGACCCTCGTGTAGAGCGTGACTTTTACGATCAATTACGATTGGCCTATGAAGCGAAAGGAGATGCTAATAAAGCAGCATCTTTTAAATTAAAAGCGGCTCAAATAAAGCTGGATAATTAATATGAAAAAACTTCTTGTACTGGCTCTTTTCACATGGGTATTAGTTTCCTGCAAGGGAACCAAAACGGTAACTGGCAGTGCCGAAAATCTTGCTGTAAAAAATATAGTAACGTCGCATGATGCAGCTTCTCCGGAATTTAACACACTGGCTGCACGTGTGTATGTAGTGTACGAAGACGATAAAAAACAACAGAGCATTACCGTGAGCCTCCGAATGGAAAAAGACAAAGTGATCTGGATGAAAGCTTCGTTAATAGGAATTACACTTGCAAAGGCTAAGATCACCCCAGACCGCGTGAGCTATTATGAAACGGTAGGAGGAACTTATTTTGATGGTGATTTCAGCTTGTTGAGCGAATGGCTGGGAACCGAGATTAACTTCAACAAAGCACAGGCTATTTTACTGGGCCAGAGCATTTTTCCAATAGAAAATGGGCAATACACTTCTGCTACACAAGGAGATAAGTATAAGTTGCAACCTACAACACAGCCGTTTAATTTTATACATTCAGTTCTATTGCTCTCAAGTAATTTTAAAGTTGCTTCAGAAACACTTTCACAGCCTAATGAAGAACGGATTTTAAGTATTCGGTATGATGACTATCAAACAATTGAAGGGAGTATATACCCATCAGAAATACACGTGATGGCTTCAGAAAAAGAAAGTACGACTAAAATAGATTTAACCTACCGAAAGATTGAACCCAATGTTTCCATCAATTTTCCGTTTACCATACCAGACGGATACTCTGAAATGAAATTGTAATGCACAAAAAACTGCCCTTTTTACTGGCCTTATTTTGTTTCTTCCTGTTTACTGCTGAAGGGTTTTCACAATCTAAAAAGCAACAGGAACTGGAAGAACAGCGGCAATCCTTGCTGAAGGAAATTCAACAAATCAATTCACTTTTGTTCAAAACAAGAGGGGAAAAGAAGTCGGTACTTACGCAAGTTGAAGATCTGGATCAGCGTATTTCTACTACCGAAAACTTAATAAAAATCACTAACCGCCAGGCCAATTTATTAACCCGTGAAATAAATGACAACCTAAGTAAAATAGACAACCTTCGTACCGAACTAACCGAACTCAAAGAAGACTATGCTGCTATGATTAAAAAATCGTATAAGAGCAAATCTGAACAAAGCAGAGTGATGTTTTTGTTGTCTTCAGAAAATTTTTTGCAGGCTTACAAACGCTTGCAGTACATGAAACAATATACCAAATACCGAAAGCAGCAAGGGGAATCCATTAAAGAAAAAACGGAGTTGCTAAAAATATTGAATAAGGATCTATTGGTTCAGAAAGACAAGAAGAATGAATTGATTGAAGAGAATAGGCGTACCAAGACGCAGTTAACCAAAGAACGTGCGAATCAGCAAGAACTAATAGCTTCCCTTAAAAAAGATGAAGGGACGTTTGCAGGCCAGATACGTTCTAAACAAAAAGCAGCCGACGCGATTGACCGTGAAATAGAAAAAATTATTGCCGAAGCCATTGCAGCCTCCAACAAAGGGAACGAAAAAGATAATACTGTAACCGGAAATACGGCAACCAAAAGAACCTCTACCTTCAAAATGAATGCAGAAGCCTCTGCATTGGCTTCAAATTTCACTTCAAATAAAGGGAAACTACCCTGGCCAATTACTAAAGGAGGCGTTGTAGTGAGTAAGTATGGAAGGCATCGTCACCCACAATTTCCTAATGTAGAAGTGTATAATAGCGGCGTTGAAATAGTAACCGATAAAGGTGCAAAAGCAAGGGCTGTATTTGAAGGGACCGTGCTTAGTATTTTTCAGCAAACAGGACCAAAACGAAGCGTAATGGTGCAGCATGGTAACTATATCTCAATCTATAATAACCTAACAAATCTTTTGGTTAAAAAGGGAGATAAAGTAAGCACAAAGCAAGAACTGGGCAGTGTTTATGAAAACCCTGCAACAGGGAAGACAATCTTAAAATTTGTGATCACTCAAAACAGTACTCGTTTAAACCCAGCCGATTGGATTTACAAAATGTAAATTGATGGTACCTTCTTTAATTAAACAATGCTTTTAACTCTGTAGCGTCTTCAGGCTTTAACTTTCCTGCCAGTACTAAACTAAGTTGCCTTCTTCTAAGCGCAGCATCATAGCGTTCCTTTTCAAGTTTTGTTTCGGGAGCAAGGGCTGGAACCGGAATTGGATTTCCCGTTTCGTCTACGGCTACAAACGTATAAATCCCTTCGTTAGCCAGTGTTTTCATTCCATTTTCACGGTCTTCAATCCACACGTCCATATATACTTCCATAGAGCTCTTAAAAGATCGAGATACATGCGCTTCTATCGTAACAACGCTCCCGGATGGGATCATTTTATTAAACGCCACGTGATTCACAGAGGCTGTTACCACAATTCTCCGGCTGTGTCTACGGGCAGCAATACTGGCAGCTCTGTCCATACGCGCCAATAGCTCACCGCCAAACATATTGCCTATAGGATTGGTTTCTCCTGGAAGGACTAAATCTGTTATTACAGTACGGGATTCTTTGGGTGTCTTGGTTTCCATTACAAAAATTTTTGCAAAGGTAGTGAATACCCAAATGGGGGACTATTTTTTAAGAAAGTATAAAAAGGAAATAAAAACGCGAAGACTACTTATTTAATTCTTTTACTAACAACCAGGCATCTTTGTTTTCGGAAGTCTTAATCGTTCTTAGGGTCCGGAGCGCTTCTAACCTGTCTTCGTGACTGCTGTAGATTACCTGATGAAGCCCGTATCTGTTTACGCCAATTGCTTTTGGGTTAAATCCCCTAGCCACCAATTGGTCAATTTTCTTTTGTGCGTTGGCTTCAATACGGTACGCACCTGCTACTATGTGGTACTTCCCTTGTTCTTTAGGAATGGTTACCCGCACCGCAGGCAATGGGTTGTCAATTATAAAAGTAGCTTCCTGTATTTGCGATTCTACTAAACCTTCTGCTTTCTGTTTTTCAGCAAAATTGTAGTCTTGTACTTGCCCTTCATAATATTTCATTCCACCAAAACCAGCTAAGGCAATGGCGATTAGGCCAATAGCGGCATACTTAAAGTAAGTTGAAGCAGTTCTTCTTTTAGGAGTAAAGTGAATGGGTGCTTTTTCTTCTAAAGCTTCTACTTCTTTTTTGTAGACCTCTCTGCTAATTTCTTCTGTTGTGAATGGAGCTAACCCAAAGGCGGAAGTACTAAAGTTTCCGCTTTCTGAAGGTTGAAATTGTACTGTACGTTCTTCATTTAAATGAAAATCGCCCACTTTTTCCATCGTGACAGTTTTTCCTTCGCTTAGTTGAAGTGAAAGCGCTCCTGTAAAATTTCGGATTTTTTGCAAAGCTACAGTGTAGCTACAGTTTTCAACACTGGCTACGTAGTTTGCCAAAATACCATCGTTGGTTTGTAGTTGGCGGTTAAACATAACTGCCTTACCCGGAGGTGTAAAGGTGTTTGTAGCGGCGTCAATCTTGGCAGATTGGTACTGTGTTAAGAAAGCTCCAAAACCAGGTATAATCACGCACTCGTAGCGGTATAGTAGGTCACTTATGTAGGTTGCCAGTTGCATATAAACAAACATAGATTTTTTTTCAGCTTTATTCAACTGAAAGCGTTCTAATTTATCAACAACCTAAAAAATTTGTATTTTTAAACGCTCCCCTGCAACTTTACTAGTATGTTTTCAGAAACAGAATTGCTTTACACGCTGGCATTACAGCGGGTAAAAAACCTGGGAGATGCGTCTGCAAAAAAATTAATACGTGCCGTAGGTTCTGCTGAAGGTGTTTTCAAGGAAAAAAAACACCGCCTTCTAAAAGTAGCTGGTATAGGAAGTTTAAAGCTAAAAGAGCTTTCTTTAACCGAACAGCTCCCGGCAGCCGAAACCGAACTGAAATATATCCGGCAAAACAATATCAACTACCGTTATTTTCTTGACGAGAACTATCCAGAACGACTTAAACACTGCTTAGACGGTCCCATCTTATTTTTTGAAAGTGGGACAATTAATCTTAAAAATCGAAAAACTATTAGCATAGTAGGTACAAGAAAGGTAACAACCTATGGCGCTGTTTTTTGCCGGCAATTAGTTGAAACCTTAGCACCCCTTAATCCCATCATCGTATCTGGATTTGCCTATGGAGTAGACATCACGGCACACAAAGCAGCAATGGATTCAGGACTGCAAACCGTGGGGTGCCTGGCTCATGGATTGAATCAAATTTACCCCAAAAACCATAAAAAATATGTTGCCAGACTAAAAGAAAATGGCGGTTTTATTACCGAATTCTGGAGTGATGACCCCTTTGACCGAAATAACTTTTTAAAACGAAATAGAATTATTGCCGGTCTTAGCGAAGCAACTATTGTTATAGAGTCTGCTGAAAAAGGAGGAAGTCTTGTCACTGCAGATATTGCCAACAGTTACAATCGGGATGTTTTTGCAGTACCGGGAAGAGCGACCGACTCCCAGAGTCAGGGTTGCAATAACCTTATAAAATCCAACCAGGCGCATTTGCTGAATAGTGCTGAAGACCTTATTTATATGTTAGGCTGGGAGTTGGAAGAAACAAGCAAAAAACCCCAACAAAAACAACTCTTCGTAGAGTTAACCGAAGAGGAGCAAAAAGTCTTTACGTACTTAGAAACAAAACAAAAGGAGTTATTGGACACGATTGCACTGGAATGCCGTTTTCCTACGTTTAAAGTGGCGACGTTATTACTTAATCTAGAGTTAAAAGGATTGGTGCGTCCTTTGCCAGGCAAATTGTTTGAGGCGATTTAGTATCCTACTTTAGCGCGTACCCGTTGTAACACTTCAGTAGCTACCGTGGCTGCTTTTTCGGCGCCGATTTGTAAGGCGTTATCTATTTCAGCAAGATTATCCATATAATGATTATAACGCTCACGAGGTGTTTCAAAAGTAGTGAGTATTAACTCATATAATGCTTGCTTTGCATGCCCGTAGCCGTAGTTTCCTCCTTCGTAATTGCTTTTCATTTGGGCAATTTCAGTTTCAGAAGCTAGTAATTTGTAGATGGCAAACACATTACAGGTTTCTGTATTTTTGGGTTCTTCCATGGGAGTACTGTCGGTTTCAATACTCATAATTTGTTTCCGTAGCTTCTTTTCTGGCAAGAAGATATTTATAATATTGTTTTTACTCTTGCTCATCTTTGCGCCATCTGTTCCTGGAATAAGCTTAGTGTTTTCCTGAATTTTTGCATCGGGCATGACAAAGGTTTCACCCAACTGTGCGTGAAAACGGGAGGCTACATCCCGAGTTATTTCAATGTGTTGTAATTGGTCTTTTCCTACAGGAACAATTTCGGCATCGTACAATAAAATATCGGCAGCCATGAGCATTGGGTAGGTAAATAACCCAGCGTTTACATCTTCTAGGCGGCCTGCTTTGTCTTTAAAGCTATGAGCCAGCGTCAATCTTTGGTATGGGAAGAAACAGCTTAAGTACCAAGAAAGTTCGGTTACTTGAGGAATATCGCTTTGACGGTAAAATACCGTTTTGTTAATGTCTAACCCAAAGGCCAACCAAACGGCGGCAGTGCTGTAGGTATTATTTCTTAATGTGTCAGCGTCTTTTATTTGGGTTAAGGAATGCATGTCTGCAATAAAAAGAAATGATTCATTTTTTGGATCGTTCGCCATGTCAATTGCGGGTAAAATAGCTCCTAAAATGTTGCCTAGATGAGGTGTTCCTGTACTTTGTAATCCTGTGAGTATTCTTGCCATATGTTAACCTTGTTTATGCTGAGCGTGTTGAAGGGCCCACTATAAATTGTGACGGCTTGTTTTTTAATTGAATTTCTACTAAAGCACAAAGTTACTTTTTTTAGACTTTTGGTAGCACAGTATTCGCTATTTTTGGCTCTTAATGAAACTACTGAAAAAAATACTCCGCTTTTTGTACCGCATCTGGTTTTACATTCTGTTGGCGTTGCCTATTGTCATTATGTTTCCAGTTTTGGTTATCAGTATCCTCAGACAGGAATGGTATCCGTTTTTTTTTAGATTGGCACGTATCTGGGCTACTATTATTTTATTTGGGATGGGTTTCTGCCCTATTATTAAACGAGAAGAACACTACAAAAAGGGCCAGAGTTATATGTTTGTGGCTAACCATACCTCTATGACTGATGTCATGCTGATGCTGTATGTTACTAAAAACCCCTTTGTATTTGTAGGGAAAGCAGAGCTAGCAAAAATCCCGTTGTTTGGCTTTTTCTATAAAAGGACCTGTATTCTGGTAGACAGAAAAAACCCGAGAAGCAGAAGAGACGTTTTTGCAAGAGCACAGAATAAATTAAACCAGGGGCTAAGCGTGTGTATTTTCCCCGAAGGAGGTGTTCCAGGAGACGAACGTATTTTGTTAGACACTTTTAAGGACGGGGCATTTCGTTTGGCAATTGAGCACCATATCCCCATTGCACCTATGACGTTTCATGACAACAAAGAACGTTTTTCATATACGTTTTTTAGCGGAAGCCCGGGAAAAATGCGCGTGAAAGTGCAAAAAAGTATTCCAACAGATACCTTAAGTTTAGAAGATAAACGTATGCTTAACTCGCAAGTACGAAACGTGATCTTAAGTGAATTAGAAAACCCTACTGTATAAAAAAACCATCTCTATGGCAGGAGACGGTTTTTCTACTTTGGTTTCAGGTCTTCACCTGAGATACTAAAAACTAACCCGCCTGCCTCTTAATAAAAATTATGCGGCTGCCAAGGTCTAAAATTTAAAACTCAATCCACTATACACACCCAAGTAGTAGGGTTTAAAATCTACATTGCTGTTTGTATAGGGATTGAGTTGATACTTGAACATCGGTTCAATATTAAACCTAAATTTTCTGCTTAGTTGGTAGTTAAATCCAAGCCCAATGTTCGAAGTAAAACTTATTGAATTCAAGTTATTTGCTTCTCCTAAGACGGTTCTGAAATCTCCGTCGTTTACTACTATATCATTGTTTCCTAAAAATAAGGTGCTCATACCTCCAATGACATTGATTCCAAATTTTTTATTAAGTACGGCATACTTTAATTCAAGCGGTACTTCATAATATTGTAATTGCTGGCTAACTTCTGCATTACCACCCGTAGATTTAGGAACAATATTGTCAAGACCAGTATTACCTAATGTGGGGCGTATAGAACCTTTGTCAACAACAGTAGTAACAGTGCTTCTGTTGGGGCCATAGGCTACATTTTTTAAAGCGAAGCCCACGGGCGCACTAGCTACTTCCACCTCTCCAGTTGCATAACTTAAATTTACATTGTTAACACCAGAGCGTACACTTAATTTTTCGTTTATATTGTAATCTACTGCAACACCATAGCTTAAATTAACGTTTCCACTTTGTGAATTATCCGAAAACATAGGATCTATAGAAGAACCCCCAGAAAGAGAGCTGTAATAAACAGGGCCAATATTAGGGGAAACGGCCCAGCGGTTTGCAGGTCCCTCTTTTACGGCAACTGCATCTTCCAGTTTTTTATTTTCTTCAATGGCGTCGAAAATAGATTTTTTATTTTTTTCTGAAGTTTCGACAACAGCAGTGTTACTATCTATTTCTTTGCTACTCTTTATAATATTTTCTTCGGAAGCTTTTAAAACGTCCGTGTTTGTTTCAGTCTTGGTGTTTTTTGCAATTGCCTCATTGCCTGAAACTACCGTATTAGGATCCTTCACCAAGGGGTTTTGGGTAGTTTCAGAGGATTTTTGAGTAGCATTTTTAGGTTTATCCGAGGTTGCTACGGCTTCACTAGTCGTGTTATAGGGCGTTGAAGCATTCTTTGGTTGGTTGCTGTACGTTTTGTTAGTTTTTTTGTTAGCTGTTTCAGCAACTGAAGTTTCAACAGCATATGGGGTGTTTTTTGTCTTGTCCTGTGTTCCGGCAACAGCATTATTCACCTTTTTATCTGAATAGGTTTCTTTTGTATTCTGAATAGATTGATTTGTCTCTTTTTCAGCAGCCGGTATGTTGCTTTCATCTGAAGCTACTGGAGTTTTGTTTGTGAGGGTCTCGTTTTTGAAAATTTTGTTGTCTTCTGAAGTAGTCTCAGAAGTGTTGGTTTCAGTCTCAGGAGTAGTATCCTCAGTTACAATGTCGTTTGAAGGTGCTGTAGATGAATTGAAAAGGGAAAATCCAACGGTGAACAACAAGGCAAGAAGTGCTGCCACGCCCGCCACACGCCACCAGATTGGAATAACACGGCGCTCTTTTTTCTTCTCTTGCAATTGGGCCTCGATACGGTCCCAAACTGCAGGCGGAGGAGTAGCTTCAAAATCCTGAAACTGCTCTTTGAAGAGTTCGTCTATGTTCTTTTTTTCTTTCATTGTAAGTCCGCTATGGGGGAATGACTTAGATTTAGTTACTTATTAATCAGTTATTTTGTTGATTCTCTATATGCTTCGACCTTCTTTTTTAAGATGCCTCTGGCACGAGCCAGATTACTCTTAGACGTACCATCGCTAATTCCTAACATTTCTGCGATCTCTTTATGTTGGTATCCGTCCAGAACATACATCGAGAACACTAAGCGGTACCTGTCTGGTAGTTCTTGAACTATTTTCAATAAATACTGTAAAGGCACTTCGCTTTCTATCACTACGTCATCATCGTCAGGTTGCTCTATATTGGCCTCTTCCTTTATAGCATAGACTTTTTGCTTTCTATATTTTTGGAGGACTGTGTTAACGGTAATGCGTTTCATCCAGCCTTCAAAAGAACCTTTGTCTTTAAACTGCCCAATCTTAGCAAAAATGGTTATAAATGCATCTTGCAGATTGTCTTCGGCTTCTGTATGATTAGGCGAATACCGCAAACAGATGGAAAATAAAACTCCGGAGTATTGCTGGTACAATGCACCTTGCGCTTTTACATCTTGCTGCTTACATTTTTGTATGAGCTCGTCTAATGTCAAACGTAGTCGCTATGGTTAGTGGTTGTTATGGTTAAGACAACACACCTGTTATCGGGCTTCTACACTGCGTAGATACCCGATAACAGGTAGGGTTGCGTTAAAAACTTATAAATTATTCGTTTAACGCGGCAATAGAATCTTTTATCTTAATTTCCAGCTCTTCCATGAGCTCTGGATTATCTAAAAGAAGGGCCTTTACAGCATCTCGCCCTTGCCCCAACTTAGTATCGTCATAGCTAAACCAGGAGCCTGCTTTTTTCACGATTTCAAAATCTACTCCTAAGTCAATTATCTCACCAACTTTAGAAATTCCTTTCCCGTACATGATATCAAACTCGGCTGTTTTAAAAGGGGGCGCCACTTTATTTTTTACCACTTTTACACGTGTTTTATTTCCTTGTACTGCGCTATTACTGTCCTTAATTTGTGTAGAACGACGAATATCCAAACGTACCGAGCAGTAAAATTTCAAGGCATTTCCACCAGTGGTCGTCTCCGGATTCCCGAACATCACCCCGATTTTTTCACGTAACTGGTTAATAAAGATCACGGTACAATTGGTCTTGCTGATAGAACCTGTTAATTTTCTAAGCGCTTGCGACATCAACCGGGCGTGTAGTCCCATTTTACTATCTCCCATTTCGCCTTCGATCTCACTTTTGGGAGTAAGGGCAGCAACCGAGTCGATGACAATAATATCTATTGCGCCACTACGGATTAAATTATCAGTAATTTCCAATGCCTGCTCTCCATTGTCTGGTTGGGAAATGATGAGATTTTCGATGTCCACCCCCAATTTTTCAGCATAATAGCGGTCAAACGCGTGTTCTGCATCAATAAAAGCGGCTATACCTCCTTTTTTCTGTGCTTCAGCTATAGCGTGTAGGGTTAATGTTGTTTTACCTGAAGATTCCGGCCCGTAAATTTCAATGACTCTACCACGGGGATACCCGCCAACTCCAAGGGCTACGTCCAATCCTAACGATCCCGTTGAGATTACTTCAACCTCTTGTACAGCGCTATCGCCCATTTTCATGACGGCTCCTTTGCCGTAGGTTTTGTCCATTTTATCAAGCGTAAGCTTGAGTGCTTTTAATTTTGCGTCTTTTTCTTTATCTGTGCTCATGAGTTATGATTATTTATTGGGGAGTCCAAAGAGTAAAAGTACTATTTCTTTGGGTTTGCAACAACCTGAAGTGTGACGGAATTGAAGTTTTTGTTAACAGTTGCCTGTCGTGTCTACAAACAAAAAAACCTTCTTTGTTATATAAAAGAAGGGCTTAAATATGTGTTTTGAATAGGTATGCTATTGTTTTACAAACTTAGTAGTGAGTTGTTGCCCGGTATCGCTTTCAGCTTTTAGGAAATATACGCCTGCTTGTAAATTGCTAATGTTGAGGGTTGGTTTGTTTTGCTGAAACTTTACAGTCATTACTTCTTGGCCGTGTATGTTGAAAATTGAAAGGTTTTCTATGGAAGCATCATTGGAAGCAATAGTTATGCGCTCATTTGCAGGGTTTGGATAGAGAGCAATTGTTACATCTTTAAAATCAGTTACATTGAGCGTAGCATTTGTATAATGCGCAATGGCGCCATTTGCGTTCTCTACTTGTAACAATTTAGTATCTCCATCATCAAGAATAGTGTATGTAAAAGGATTTATAGGTACGTCATTAGCTTCCCAATAGACTCCAAAATAAAGAGATTGAAAGCTTTGTTGGGTACTTGTATCGCAAGGACCACCTATAATAGCTATATCGCCTTCAAGATTAAATACATTTTCAGTTCCACTAAAAACACTTTGCGTACTTTGTGCTTCACAGAACGAAATAATAGCACTATCCGGATAAAAATCACCATATGGATGGTATGAGTTGGCTACAATTGGCGTAGGGATGTATGTACCAGTGTCAAGAGTTACACCCTCACAACGCCAACTTTGCCCAAAGATTTGCGGGTCTTGAGCAAAAGAATTTAAGCTAATTGATATAAAAATAAGTAAAGTAAAAACACGCTTCATAATCTTTGATCTGTTTGGAAGTTCCTACAATTTAAAAATAATTTTTTTCAAAAGCTGTATCTTTGCCTCTTAAAACAATTCCTTAAACACCCTAAAATTAGTATAGCATGCAACTGTACAATAAAATGAGTGCGAAAGAACGAGCCGCTATGCTGGAAGAAGCCGGCGAAGAACGTTTAACGCTGTCTTTTTACCAATACGCCAACCTTGGCAATCCAGAACTTTTTAGAAATCACCTTTTTGTAGCCTGGGATGAGCTAGCGGTTTTGGGCCGTATTTATGTGGCACACGAAGGCATAAATGCGCAACTCTCTGTCCCTGCCCATAATTTTGAAGCCTTTAAAAACTTCCTAGACGGCATCTATTTCTTGGAAAATGTGCGCCTAAACATAGCCATTGAGCACGACTTAAAATCTTTTTTAAAGCTGAAGGTAAAAGTACGCGACAAGATCGTGGCCGACGGATTAAACGACAATACGTTCGACGTTACCAATAAAGGAATTCACGTAGATGCTGAAGGTTTCAACCAACTACTCGATGATCCAGACACAGTCTTGGTAGATATGCGCAATCATTACGAAAGTGAGATCGGCCATTTTAAAGGTGCCATTACACCAGACGTAGATACATTCCGGGATAGTTTAGACATTATTGAAGAAGATCTAAAAGACCATAAAGAAGATAAAAAGTTAGTGATGTACTGCACAGGCGGCATCCGTTGCGAAAAAGCCAGCGCCTATTATAAACACAAAGGTTTTAAAAATGTGTTTCAGCTGGAAGGCGGTATTATTGAGTATGCGCGACAGGTTGAGCATAAAGGCTTAGAAAATAAATTTATGGGAAAGAATTTTGTGTTCGATCACCGTCGGGGGGAGCGCATTTCAGAAGATATTATCGCCCATTGCCACCAATGTGGCACACCTTGCGATACGCACGTAAACTGTGCCAATGAGGCCTGCCATTTGTTGTTCATTCAATGCGAACGTTGTTCTGAAGCTATGGAGTTGTGCTGTTCTACCGAGTGTAATGAAATAATTCAATTGCCCTACGAAGAGCAAAAAAAACTGCGTAGCGGGAAACAAAACAGCAACAAGATTTTTAAAAAAGGGCGTAGCGAAAAGCTTAGGTTTAAAAAATGATGTAAGAAACAGGAACCAAGAGCAAGACCTCATGTTTCTTAAAGAGAGTGAGGCGAACCGTCGTTATTCTTGGTTCTAATTTCGATTTTCCGATTTCATTTTTCTACTTTAAAAATTCGTGCCTCGTCGCTCGTACTTCGTAACTTATATTTGGTATCTTTACCTATTAAAACGTTTGTTTAATTTTCGAGAGGTTTATTCATAGAAAAGCACGAACAATGTCTGGTTGAGCGCAGTCGAAATCTATTTTAACTGCGAAATTTTAACGAGTGATGCGCTTTTCCCACCTCCACTATATATAAAAAATTATGGGCTGTACCAGCTGTGCCACGGGCGCCAATGGGCAGCCAAAGGGTTGCAAGAACAATGGTACTTGCGGCACCGATGGCTGTAATAAATTGACGGTGTTCGACTGGCTTTCAAATATGTCGCTTCCCGGCAATCAGGAACCGTTTAATGCGGTGGAAGTTCGTTTTAAGAACGGACGCAAACATTTTTACCAGAATCCAGATAAACTTTCTCTATCTATTGGAGACACTGTCGCTACCGAAGCTTCTCCAGGCCATGATATTGGCATGGTAACCCTTACGGGTGAACTGGTGCGTGTCCAGATGAAGAAAAAAAAGGAGGTTATTGACATTCCTGCACTTCCAAAAATATACCGAAAAGCCTCTCAAAAAGACATCGATGTCTGGCAGGAATGCAGAGATCGCGAAGCCGATATTCAAAAAAGATCTCGGGAGATAGCCATTCGATTAGGTCTACAAATGAAGCTGAGTGATATCGAGTTTCAGGGCGATGGTTCCAAAGCTATTTTTTACTATACTGCTGAAGAACGGGTAGATTTTCGTCAGTTGATCAAAGAATTTGCACGTACATTCAACACCCGTATCGAGATGAAACAGGTTGGATTGCGTCAGGAAGCAGCGCGTTTAGGAGGGATTGGTTCTTGTGGGCGCGAGTTGTGCTGTTCTACGTGGTTAACCGATTTCAGGTCTGTGAATACATCGGCAGCTCGATACCAGCAATTGAGTCTGAACCCGCAAAAATTAGCAGGGCAATGTGGAAAGTTGAAATGTTGCCTTAACTATGAACTGGATACCTATTTGGAAGCATTGGCCGAATTTCCGAAGAGCGATGTAAAGTTAAAAACCGAAAAAGGAAACGCCTATTGCCAAAAAACCGATATTTTTAAGGGGTTAATGTGGTTCGTTTACGAAAAAGACGGAATGAACTGGCACACCTTAAAAGTTGAAAAGGTAAATGAAATTATTGCCATTAATAAAAAAGGAAACACGGTTGCCAGTCTGGAAGAGTACATTGAAGATGTTGTAGTTTCCAGCGAAAAAGTATACAGCGATGTAGTGGGGCAAGATAGTCTCACAAGATTCGACCGCCCTAAACAGTCGAAAAGCAATAGAAAAAAGAAACGTAGCGGTAAACGAAACAGCCGCAATAAAAAAAGTGTCCAGGGTAAAGGCGAAAACCAACAAAAGGGGAGTGCTCCAAAAAAAGGAACCTCTCAAAACAAAAAAAGAAGACCAAAACCTAAACCTAAGAACAATGCGTAATGTTTTTGTAGCTCTAGTGATATTGGTAGTTTGCTCGTCCTGCGATAGTAACGTGGTTTGGAGTGAAACCCGATCTATGGGCGGCACTTGGGATAAGCAACAGGAAGTTGTGTTTACAGTCCCACCCCTGGATTCGGTGAAGAATTTTAATGTATTTATTAACCTTCGAAATACAAACGACTATCCGTTTAACAACCTTTTTTTAATTGCAGCGATTGAATTTCCACATGGAAAAACCATTACCGATACATTAGAATATAAAATGGCATACCCCAATGGCGAATGGATGGGAGAAGGTATTGGGAGTGTAAAAGAAAATAAATTGTGGCTTCGGGAACAGATTCAATTTTCAGAAAGTGGAAATTATAACATAATTCTAACACAGGCAGTGCGCAATAACGGCGAAACAGAGGGCGTTAGCCAATTACCTGGCATTACCGATGTAGGAATAAGTATTGAAGAAGTGACACAATCCCCTTAAGTATGGCAACGACAAAAAAAACAAAAAAGAAAAGCACCCAGAACCAGAACCGGAAACATGCAAGAACCGTTTGGATGATCTTGGGAGGTGGAGTCCTCTTGGTGGTTTTAGTATTCTTATTGGCTTCATGGGGACTCTTCGGAAGTCTTCCCGATGAAACCAGCCTTGAAAACCCTGAAAAGGATCTAGCAACTCAAATAATATCTACAGACGGGAAAGTGATTGGAAAATTCTTTAAAGACAACCGTACTCCCGTTCAGTTTGAAGACTTACCGGATCATTTGGTAAATGCCTTGGTAGCTACTGAGGATATTCGCTTTTATGACCATTCTGGGATTGATGCCAAAGGTTTTGTTAGGGCTGCAGCATACCTGGGAACCAAGGGAGGTGCCAGTACGATCACGCAGCAATTGGCTAAACAGTTTTTTACGGAGCAGGTTTCAAAAAATAAATTTCAGCGTGGAGTTCAAAAGATAAAGGAATGGGTTATTGCGACCCGTCTCGAACGTCGATACACGAAAGAAGAAATCATTACCATGTATTTCAATACATACGACTTTTTAAACCTGGCGATTGGCATTGAAAGTGCAGCTAATATTTATTTCGACAAGCCGCCTTCAGAATTAAGTACATCAGAATCGGCAATGCTAGTGGGGATGTTTAAAAATTCCTCCTTATATAATCCTGTACGAAATCCGGTAGGTGTTAAAAACCGAAGAAATGTAGTGCTTGCACAAATGGAGAAATACGATTTTATAACCGAGCAGGTTAAGGATTCGTTACAAGCCCTTCCGTTGAATGTAAAATTTACCCCGCAGGATCATAACGAAGGTTTGGCAACCTATTTCCGGGAGTATGTTCGTGGGTATATGAAAGATTGGGCCAAAGAAAATCCAAAGCCAGACGGTAGTTTTTATAATATTGACAGTGACGGAATGAAGGTTTTTGTCACCTTAGATTCAAAAATGCAGGAGTATGCCGAGGAAGCGACCACAAGGCATATGATAAATCTACAACGAGAATTTGATAAGCAAAACGAGAAAAACAAAACAGCGCCTTTCCGTGATATTACGGAAGAAGAAACAGCAAGTATTATGAATTCCGGAATGCGCCGGAGTGATCGTTGGAGAGAGCTTGAGAAGCAAGGCAAGTCTGAAAAAGAAATCATTGCCAGTTTTAAGAAAAAAACAAAAATGCGCATTTTCACCTGGGAAAATAAAGAACGGTACATAGATACTGTAATGACACCCATGGATTCTTTGCGCTATTATAAAGGTATTTTACGAGCAGGTATGATGTCTATGGACCCGACTACAGGCGAGGTGAAAGCCTGGGTAGGTGGAGCCGATTATAAAAATTTTAAATACGATATGGTGAAAACAGGGCAACGCCAGATAGGGTCTACCTTTAAACCTTTTGTTTATGCCACAGCCATTGACCAGATGCACATGTCTCCATGTGATACGCTCCCTAATACTCCAAAGACTATAGAAGCCGGTAAATATGGACTTTTAAAGCCCTGGACACCTAAAAACTCTGGAGGTAAGTACGGTGGAATGATGAATTTAAAAGAAGCCCTTGCGCAATCGGTAAATACGATCACCGCACGGCTTATCGATAGAGTTGGCCCTAAACCCGTGATAGACCTAATAGAGAAAATGGGGGTGGACATTAGCGATGTTCCTGAAGCTCCGTCTATTGCATTAGGAACACCAGATGTAACCTTGTACGAAATGGTGGGTGCCTATAGTACTTTTGCAAATGAAGGGGTGTATATAAAGCCTACCTTAATTACCAGAATTGAAGATAAAAACGGAACCGTTCTGTATCAGAATGTTCCGGAAACACGTGACGTAATTAGCGATGAAACAGCGTATGTTACCTTGAGTTTAATGGAAGGAGTAACACAGTCGGGTTCGGGCTCACGATTGCGTGGGACGTGGCGAAGTTCACAATTGTATAAAGATGTGGTAACGGGCTATCCATACGATTTTAAAAACCCAATAGCAGGAAAAACGGGAACCACACAAAACAATAGTGACGGTTGGTTTATGGGGATCGTACCTAATTTGGTAACTGGTGTGTGGGTAGGTGGAGAAGATCGGGCTACGCACTTTGCAAGAACCGCATACGGTCAAGGAGCTACGATGGCACTGCCAATCTGGGGAATGTATATGAAAAGTTGCTATGCAAACGAAGAGCTGAATATTTCAACAAGTGGCTTTAAAAAGCCAAAGAACCTTTCTATTATAACAAATTGTAGCGAATATAAAGACAATGGTGACGGAGATGAGATTCCAGATGAATTCGATTTTTAATAAACAATAGTATGATTAATAAAAAAGTAACCAACGTAACAGAAGCTTGTAAAGGCGCAACAGATGGGATGACCTTTATGTTAGGCGGATTTGGCCTTAGCGGAATTCCTGAAAACGCAATTACGGAACTCGTTAGGTTGAATGTAAAAGACGTAACCTGTATTTCGAACAATGCAGGGGTGGACGATTTTGGTCTGGGGTTATTACTTCAGAAGAAACAGATAAAAAAAATGATCTCTTCTTATGTAGGTGAAAACGCCGAGTTTGAACGCCAGATGTTAAGTGGAGAATTAGATGTTGAATTAATCCCACAAGGAACCCTGGCGCAACGTGCCCGGGCAGCTCAAAGTGGCATCCCTGCTTTTTACACGCCAGCCGGGTACGGTACCGAAGTGGCCGAAGGAAAAGAAAGCAGAGAATTTAACGGTAAAATGCACATTCTGGAACACGCTTTTAAAGCAGATTTTGCCTTTGTAAAAGCATGGAAAGGAGATGAAGCAGGGAATTTAATTTTTAAAGGAACTGCACGTAATTTTAATCCAAATATGTGTGGTGCAGCAACGATTACTGTTGCTGAGGTGGAAGAACTACTACCTGTAGGAAGTCTAGACCCTAATGAAATTCATATTCCAGGAATTTTTGTACAACGTATTTTCCAAGGAGAGAACTACGAAAAAAGAATTGAACAACGAACCGTAAGACAAAAAAGCTAATGTTAACGAAAGAACAAATCGCAAAGCGTATTGCAAAAGAAGTTAAGAACGGGTATTACGTAAACCTGGGAATTGGTATTCCAACACTGGTGGCCAATTTTGTACGGGACGATATCGAAGTAGATTTCCAAAGTGAAAATGGTATTCTGGGAATGGGACCTTTTCCCTTTGAAGGTGAAGAAGATCCAGACCTAATTAATGCCGGAAAGCAAACTATTACTGCTTTACCAGGAGCTTCTTTTTTCGACTCGGCTATTAGTTTTTCTATGATTAGAGGGCAACACGTAGACCTTACTATTTTAGGGGCTATGGAAGTAGCTCAAAATGGAGATATTGCCAACTGGAAAATTCCGGGAAAAATGGTAAAAGGTATGGGAGGCGCTATGGACCTGGTTGCCTCTGCCGAAAATATTATTGTAGCCATGATGCATACCAATCGTGCCGGAGCATCTAAATTACTGAAACAATGCTCACTTCCTCTAACAGGAGTGAATTGCGTAAAAAAGATCGTTACAAATCTGGCAGTACTAGAAATAAGAGAGGGTAAATTTCATTTATTGGAACGCGCTCCTGGAGTTTCGGTAGAAGAAATAAAAAAGGCCACGGAAGGCGATATGATAATTCCAGCCAATGTGCCAGAGATGATTTTAGCATAAATAGTTCAACATACATAAACAACGCCCCATCAATAGATGGGGTTTTTTGTTAGTTGTGTGTAAGAAAAAACTGAAGAATCGATCTTAAATGTTAAAAAAATAAGCATTTCATCGAAAATATATGTATTTCGTCGTGTTTATTCATAAATCGTCGCATATTAGCAGTCCCAAAATTAATCAAAAAACCTACTTATGTTATATTTAGTTAAGAGCGTTAAAAGTACATTTAAGTTAATGAGAAATATGGTGTACTTGGCTAAGAAAGTTTTTTTATTAATGTAATTTTTTTTGAACTACTGCTTAGTAGTGTTTCAGAGTTATTTCCCCCGAATCTATCATAGATTCAAATATAAGTCCCGTTCTTTGTGAGGTTAGAACGGGATTTTTTTATGCTTTCCTTCGATGTCGCTCAGGATAAACGGCTATATCCCTTTTGGAATTGCATCAATTAATTTCTTGGTGTATTCTTTTGTTGGGTTTGCATAAATTTCGTCTGCATCACCCAGCTCCTCTATTTTTCCCTGGTTCATTACTAATAATTGGTCTGCCATAAATTTTACGACTGCCAGATCGTGGGAGATAAATATATAGGTAAAGCCAAAATCTTCTTTTAACTCGTTCAGCAAGTTTAATACTTGTGCTTGTACTGAAATGTCCAGTGCCGAAACTGACTCGTCGCAAATTACCAGCTTTGGTTCCATGGCAATCGTGCGGGCAATTCCCACACGTTGTCGTTGTCCGCCCGATAACTCATGCGGGTATCTATGAAAATACGTTTCGTCAAGTCCAACCCTGTTTAAAAGATCTTGCACGCGTAATTTTCTTTTTCTGGCCGATGTTTCAATGTTGTGAACAACCATAGGCTCCATAAGCGCTTCCCCAATTGGAGTTCGGGGGTTTAATGAAGAATACGGGTCTTGAAAAATTAGCTGAATTTCCTTTCGTAGCTTTCGAATGTCTTGCTTTGAAACCTTCGTTAAATCCTTTCCACGATAATATATGGAACCTTTTGTGGCTTTTTCCAATTGTAAAATGGTTTTTCCAAGAGTAGATTTCCCACATCCAGATTCTCCAACGAGCCCTAAAGTTTCACCTTCAAATACCGAAAAGCTTACTCCGTCTACTGCTTTAATTGTTTGTTTTTTGGTGAATATTCCGCCTTTGCTATAGTATTCTTTAGAGACATTTATAATTTTAAGAAGAGGTTCTTGCGTATATATTTTTTTATGCTGAAGCGCACGCAGGCTAGGGGTTACCACAACTTTTTTAAATGAATTGTCTGCAAGTGAAGCAATAGTAGGTAGCTGTTCCAGACGTTCTCCCAAAGTAGGCCTGGAGGCTAGAAGTGCTTTTGTATAGTCTGCCTTCGGAGATTTGAATATTTGTGTTACAGTCCCTTCTTCCACCAGGTCCCCTTTATAAAGTACGAGTACCCGGTCTGCTATTTCGGAAACCAAACTTAAATCGTGTGAAATAAAAATGAGACTCATTCCGGTTTCTTGCTGTAGTTCTTTTAGCAGCTGTAAAATTTCTTTTTGTACCGTAACGTCCAGTGCCGTAGTTGGCTCGTCTGCTAGCAGCAATTTAGGCTTACAGGCAATGGCCATGGCAATCATAACACGTTGCATCTGTCCACCACTTATCTGGTGTGGATAGCTACTATAGATCCCATCTGGTCTGGGGAGTTTTACCTTTTTAAACAGCGCGATCGTTTCCTTTTTTACTTCGGAAGAAGATAATGAGGTGTGGTTTTGTAAAACTTCAGCCACCTGAAATCCGCAAGTTAATGAGGGGTTTAATGCACTCATGGGTTCCTGAAAAATCATAGAAATTTCATTCCCGCGTACTTTTTGAAATTCTTTTTCCTTTAAATTTAAAATGTTCTGCCCCAAAAATTCAATAGTTCCCGAAACAAAAGAAGTTTTCTTGGGTAATAGCCCCATAATCGCAAGGGAAGTAACAGATTTACCCGACCCCGATTCTCCAACAATACCAACAATTTCGTTTTTATTAATCTGAAAGCTACTATTGTGAATTACCTCAACCCTTCCTTTTTTTCCTTCGAAGGAAATAGAGAGGTTTTCAATTCGTAGAAGATTTTTGTCTGGCATGCTTCAAAGATACAATTAAAAACATGTTGAAAAAGGAAGAATCTTCAGAACCGAAAGAGCAAAACCTTACATCCTCTAAACTTTAAAATCGTATAAATTTTACACATATCCTACTGGTTTTGTAGGAATTAAATTGTAGGAATTGGACTATTAAGAAAAACTGTGTGCATTTCATCGAATAAAATTTTATTATTCATAAAGATTCATTTTATTTGTTACGCTTTATTTAAAAAATTATCATTTTTATTAAGGTATTGCCATTAAATCTCAATTTAATTGAGATTAATTAAGTATTTGAAAATAAAGCAATTGTTAAAATTTTGGCATTATAACACTAACCTAATCCCTATTTACATGATCCATCTTCAGTTTTTCTGACAAACTAGCAAACTAACAAACAAGCTCAACCTTTCTTAGACCTTTTACCTTACAAATTATGTAACGGAAGACCAAACCTACTATGGTTATTACAAATCATTAATTCAAACTATCTATTATGAGAAAAATTTATCTCTTTGCACTAGCGTTCGTAACGACAGGGCTAGTTTCATTTGCACAAAATGCCCCGGAGGCGATTGTGCAAAATTATTTCGACATTCTTAAAGGGGAATCCCACTTTGCAGAAGCAGATTTAAACCAATGGAAAATCACAGATGTGGTGCCCTCCCAGAACCCAGAGGTTCAACACGTATACGTACAGCAACTCTACAACAATATCCCTATCCAATATGCTTCGTATAAATTTTCCGTAAAAAACGGGAAGGTTACCTACAAAATCGATCAGTTTGTGACCGATATTCAAAGTAAAGTAGCTACAGCTAGCGCATCACTTTCGGCACAAGATGCAGTGATGAAGACAGTACAAAACCACAACTTAAAGCGCCCAACACTTAACGGGACAAGAAACGCACAAGGGGTGTATGTCTTTGAAGATGACACCGCTGCAGGGGCTCCTATTAAGGTGCAGTCTATGTATCAGCTATACGAAGGTCAGCTACGGTTGGTTTGGAATGTTAGCTATTATCAAACAGACGGCCAGCACTGGTGGAACGAAAATATTGACGCCACCAATGGACAAGTGCTAAGAACAGAAGACTGGGTAATTACCTGTAACTGGGGAGACGCTCACGAAACACATAATCATGACAAGGCAAGTACTTCCATAGAAGATATTGTAGTAGTGGAAGGCCCTGCAAATATGTTGGCAGGAGAAAGCTATAACGTATATGCTATGCCAAAGGAAAGTCCTTTAGACGGTGGAAGAACCGTAGTGAACGATCCGCAAAACTTAACTGCTTCTCCTTTTGGATGGCACGATACCAATGGTGCTAATGGTGCCGAATATACCATTACCCGTGGGAACAACTGCTGGGCAATGGAAGATGCTAACGGTAATAATGGGATAGGCTATTCTCCTAATGGGGGAGCTGGCTTGGATTTTAACTATCCGGTTAATTTTAACAATCAGCCAAGCACCTATCGGGATGCAGCGATCACCAACTTATTTTACTGGAATAACATCATGCACGATGTATACTACCAGTATGGTTTTAACGAAGCCTCTGGTAACTTCCAGGAAAATAACTATGGAAAAGGTGGTTTAGGCAGCGACAGTGTAAATGCCGATGCCCAGGATGGTAGTGGAACTAACAACGCAAACTTCGGAACGCCACCAGATGGCTCTAATCCAAGAATGCAAATGTTCTTGTGGACTACAACCAACCCACAAACAGATGGTGATTTTGACAACGGAATTATTGCCCACGAATACGGTCACGGAATTTCTACCAGACTGGTTGGAGGTCCTGGAACCAATGCACTAGGTGGATCTGAGCAAATGGGTGAAGGATGGAGTGACTTCTTCGGTCTTATGCTTACAATGAAAACTGGTGATAGCGGAGGAGATGCTCGCGGTATTGGTAACTTCGCTTTAGGCGAAAACTCTAATGGCGGTGGAATTAGACCTACGCCTTATTCAACCAACACATCCATTAACGGAACTACTTATGGAGATATTAATGGCCTTGCCGTTCCTCACGGAGTAGGGTATGCATGGGCTACGATCCTTTGGGATATGACCTGGGCTTTAATTGGTCAGGAAGGCTTTGATACCGATTTTTATAACGGAACGGGTGGTAATAACATTGCCATGGCGTTGGTAATTGAAGGATTAAAAAATACTGCTAACAACCCTGGATTTGTTTCAGGACGTGACGGTATTTTACAAGCAGACCAGGATTTATATGGCGGACAATACAACTGTCTGATCTGGGATGTATTTGCTGCTAGAGGTGTTGGTTTAAATGCAAACGAAAATACTAATGGCGGAACAAACACTAATACAGATCAAACCACATCATTCACAAGTGGATGCCAGGGCCCTCCAACCCCAGAAGCATGTTCTGGAACGGTTTCTAGTTATCCAGATGCTGAAAGCTTTGAGTCTACCTTAGGAGATTGGTCACAATCTACTCAGGACGATTTGGACTGGACAAGAGATTCTGGTGGAACACCATCAAGCAATACTGGTCCAACAACGGGCGCAGCAGGAAGTTTTTATGTGTATGTAGAGGCTTCAGATCCTAATTTCCCTAACAAACGAGCGATTTTATATTCACCATGTTATAATTTAAGTGGGCAGAATGATGCTACGTTCAACTTCAGCTACCATATGTATGGCGCTGCCGATATGGGAAGTATAGACCTTGAGGTTAGTACAGATGATGGTACTTCCTGGACTTCTATCTGGAATGAAACCGGAAACAAAGGAAACCAGTGGAATGCTGAAAGTATTGACCTTGGTAGTTATGCAGGGGAGAGTAACTTCCGTATGCGTTTTAATCGTGTTACGGGAAGCACCTGGCAAGCAGATATTGCTTTAGATGCTTTTGAAATGGAAGGCGGAAACGTTGCAGATACGCAAGCGCCAACAGTTCCAACAAGTCTGGCGGCTTCTAACATTGCAGATACGTCACTTACATTAAACTGGAATGCCTCCAATGATAACGTTGGCGTAACAGGATATGAAGTATTTATGGATGGAAGTGCACTGGGAACAGTTGCTTCAAACACAGCAAATATTACTGGTTTAGTAGCAGGAACAAGCTATAGCTTCCAGGTACGTGCTTTTGATGCTGCTGGAAATAATTCAGCGTTAAGTAACACTGCAAATGCAACCACTACTGGTGGCGGCGGAGGCGGCGGATGTACCAATGGTGTTTCTGCTGGGTACTCTGAAAGCTTTGAGAGTTCTGTAGGAGCCTGGACACAAAGTACTGCTGACGATATAAACTGGACACGTGATGCATCTGGAACACCTTCTAGCAATACAGGACCAACAAGTGGTTCTCCCGGAGCTTTCTATATGTATGTAGAAGCCTCAGGTAATGGAACAGGGTATCCAAATAAGCGTGCCATTTTAAATTCACCTTGTATCGATTTAACGGGTGAAACTGAAGCAACGTTCAGCTTCAATTACCATATGTATGGTGCTTCAGATATGGGAAGCATTGCACTGGAAGCTAGCTTAGATGGAAATTCTTGGACGTCTCTCTGGAGCCAGACAGGAAACCAGGGCAACCAATGGAATTCTAATAGTGTAAGTTTGAATGCGTATGCAGGAGGAACTGTACAACTACGTTTTAACCGTTTGACAGGAAGTACCTGGCAAGCAGATATTGCTATTGATGGTATTTCAATTACTGCCGGTGGCGGTGGCGGTCCTGCTCCAACAGGATACTGTGCATCTAACGGAAATAACACCAATGATGAGTACATTCAACGTGTACAGATAGGAAGCATCAACAATGCATCGGGAGCTTCTTCTGGTGGATATGGTGATTTCACAAGTCTTTCAACAAACCTGAACAGTAGTAATTCTATTACAATTACTCCTTTGTGGACTGGAACAGTGTATCCAGAAGCCTACGCAGTGTTTGTAGACTGGAACCGTGATGGTGACTTTAACGATGCAGGTGAACTGGCGTATAGCCGAAGTGCTACCACAGCAACACCAATTACAGGATCATTTAATGTGCCTAGCGGTGCCTCTGCCGGAGCTACGAGAATGCGTGTTTCTATGAAATACAATGGTATTCCAACTGCGTGTGAGAGCTTTACCTATGGTGAAGTGGAAGATTACACCGTTGTGATCCCGGCAAGCTTTGGTCCTAACGGAAGCATTGCCAATGGAAATAACAACTTCGAGGTTTCAGGATTTACACTATATCCAAACCCTGTAAACAGAGGTGTTGTTAACATTGAGATTTCTGAAGCTGAACCAACAGATTTTATCATATTCAATATGATAGGTCAACGGGTACTTTCAGGAAATTTCACTTCAAAAATTGATGTGTCCAGCTTACAAAGCGGTATGTATATGATTGAAGTAAATGCCGAAGAAGGCAAAAAGTTTGTGGAACGTTTTATTAAAGAATAACCTTACAAGAAACAAACGTTCAAAAAGAAAGCCCGCTTCTTCATTGGAGCGGGCTTTTATATGATATGAAATCAAATTTCAAACTTCGATTCGTGATGTAAAGAAACCTGAAACATAGAAAGATTATACTGAAATTACCTCATCTTCTTCCAGCAAGGCTTCATTCCGAAGTTTTAGGATAATTTGTGCTACGGTTACGGTGTCTTTTTCACAGTAAATAATAATGCGGTCTATATCATTCTCTTCGTAGTAGACATCGCGTACCTGACTCCCGTCAATATCGTCTTTGGGAGATGGAATGCCTAATACGTGCGCCATTAACTTTAACGAAGTGAAGGTTTTATAGTCGCCAAATTTCCACAGTTCTAGCGTATCTAAATGGGGAACTTCCCAAGGCTTTTTTCCGAAGAGATTCAGTTTAAAAGGTAAATCTATCCCGTGAATGATCATTCTACGGGCAATATAGGGAAAGTCAAACTCCTTTCCGTTGTGCGCGCACAGTACGTGTTGAGATTTGTTGAAATGGGTCTCAAGCAATACTTTAAACTCCTTTAGCAATGAAACTTCCTCCCCGTGAAAGCTGGTTACCCGAAACTTACGGAGGTCTCCCTGCATTTTAAAATACCCCACCGAAATACAAACGATCTTCCCAAACTCTGCCCAGATCCCTGCGCGGTCGTAAAACGCTTCGGCGGTATATTCGTCTTTCCGTTGGTAGTTGGTTTTTTGCTCGTAAAGGCGCTGTGTCGTTTCGTCCAACTCCTCAAAAGTTGGGTGCTGCGGAACAGTTTCAATATCCAAAAACAGGATATGTTCCAGGTTAATGCGTTTCAACATAATGCTAGAATAAAAAGAGGGAAGTTGGTTAAAACTACGAAAATTATTTGGAATCGAGCATGGTATACACCTCTTCCACATAGGTATAAAAATTATTACTAAACGGAAGGTCGCTTCTGGACCCGCGTTGGTGCCCTAATCTTACTATAATGAGGTCGTCTTCGGGAATGGTAATGACGTACTGCCCTAAAATACCACGCATCACAAAAACTTCCTTGTTTAAATGATCGCTTAACCAGAAGCCGTAGCCATATTCTGGACTTTCTTCAAAACGGGGGCGAATGCTTTTTGCTATAAAAGTTGAGTCTACTACTTGTGTGCCCTTCCAGTTTCCAAAATCTTTGTACAACTTTCCAAACTTTGCAAAATCACGTGCGTTGCTGCCAATGCAACAATAGGCTTTTACCAAAAGGTTTTCTTCATCATCAACCTGCCAAAGCGCGGGTTGCTCCATTCCTAAAGGATTCCAGAAGCTTTCCTGTAAATAGCTTTCCAGTTGTTTCCCGGTAGCTTTTTCTATGACCATGGCTAACAATTGGGTGTTTCCACTTAAGTACTTAAAAGATTCGCCAGGGGTTTCGGTAACTTCTAGATTTAAAATGGTTTCAGCTAGATCATCATCATAATAGGAGCGTGCCGTAACGCTAAACGGACTGGTATAACTCTCGTCCCAGTTAAGTCCGCTTGCCATGGAAGAGAGGTCCCCCACTGTCATCCCGGTGTTTTTGAACTTCGGAATAAAATCACCTACCGGTTGCTCTGTATTTTTTATAAAACCATCTTTTATCGCTTTTCCCAGGAGTGCAGACGTAATGCTCTTGGCCATTGAAAAGGAATTGGTTTGTGATGTTGGCCCATAATGTTCAGCATATTCTTCGTGCCAGATGCTGTCGTTTTTTATAATAAGAAAAGCTACGGTGCCAAAGGTATTATGAGTTTCAACCAATGCTTCAGTAGGCTGCACTTTGTTAAAATCTGAATGTTTAGGCCATGGTTGAAGGGTTGTACTTGCCGGGATGGTTTCGTTTTCAAAATATACGTGGTCGTCAATAAAAGCGGTAGTATGCCCCGTGAGGTACACTACGCGCACTCCTTTCAAGATATAATCGTAATCTGTGATATAGGCGAGGGCGATAAGGAATACCAGGATCCCAACAAACCATTTCAGGATGCGCTTAAAATGTTTCATTATTAAAATTTAAAATAGTTCTCCTTGTGTTACCGGACTTTCGTGTGCCAGCAACCATTTTTTACGATGCAATCCACCTGCATATCCCGTGAGCGAACCGTCACTTCCAATAACACGGTGACAGGGAATTACAATTGAAATTGGGTTTTTTCCGTTGGCACTCGCGGCAGCTCTGATCACTTTTGAATCGCCCAACTGATTGGCCATTTGTTGGTAGGAAGTTGTTTTTCCGAACGGAATGGTTTGTAGTTCTTCCCAGACCTTTTGCTGAAACTCGGTTCCTTTTGGGGCTAGTTTTATAGTAAATTTAGTTCTGGTCTTGTTGAAATATTCTTCTAATTGTTGTACCGGTTCTTTTAAAACTTCAGGCACAGTTGCAGGATTAGGAGCGGTTTCTTCAGAAAACAAAATTGCCGAAACGCCTTCATGAGAACCTTCAACTCTAAGAGTGCCGATAGGGGTGTTTATAAAAGCAGTCTCCATAGTTCTCTTAATTATTCTGCACCTTCCTCACCTTCTCGTTGCTGTAACTCTAAGCCCATGCGTTTGGCGCGGCGCTCCCAGTTTTTACGGGCGGCTACCTGCATGTCTTCAACGGTGTCACTCTCGTCCATGATCTCAAGGCCTAACAGCGTTTCTATAATATCTTCCATGGTAACCACCCCGATTGTGTTCCCAAACTCATCCACAACCAGTGCAATATGGGTGCGTTGCTTTAAAAAAGTATCAAACAGATCGGGAATGGGTTTTTGTCCATCTATGACGGCAAGCTCCCGTTTAATATCACTTAGTGTTTTATTTCCATGATTTTCCACTAACTCTTCTAAAATATCATCTTTTAGTACAAAGCCAGTAATGTTATGAGTTTTGTCCTTATAGATTGGAATTCTGGAAAACCGGGTATTTTTATGGCCTTGATGAAAAGCCGTAAGGGTCATACCTTCGTCTTCCATTTCAACTACAGGAAAAGGAGTCATTACGTCTTTGGCCAGAATAGATTTAAAAACCAACAGATTTTTAATGACTGCGCCTTCGTTCTCTTCAAAAACACCTTCTTGTTCGGCAGCATCGGTTAAGGCAATAAATTCGTCCCGACTCATGGTGCTCACGTGAGCAGATTTCCCAATAAGTTTGGTGGTAAGGGTTAAAAGCCAAAGGATTCCTGTGTATTTAAGAGGAAACATCATTGCGTTTAGGCTTGTCGCTGTAAAAGGGCCAAGCTTTTTCCAGTAGGTAGCCCCTATGGTCTTCGGGATAATTTCGGAAATAATTAAAATTAACAACGTCATTACAGTTGAAACAATCGCGACAAAATTAAAACCCAGGAATGTAATATCAATTCCACCTTCTAAGGCTAATTTACCTGCTTCATTACCTACCAGAATTGCTCCCACTGTATGCGCGATGGTATTTACGGTTAAAATCGCGATCAACGGTTTGTCGATGTCTTTTTTAATTTCAGATAGGGTTGTTGCGTAGCCTTTACCTTCAGCAGTTTTCATTTTTATAAAGGATGGCGTAAAACTAAGTAGCGCAGCTTCTAAAATGGAACACATAAATGAAAAGAAAATAGAAAGTACCGCGTAGAGTATCAATAAGCCCATAAATGGTTGTTTTTTGGCAAGGTAGTTTATTTGTTAGCCTTTAGGTATTAAAGATATTTTAAAATTTAGACACCGCCACACCTAATAGTTGGAATTTAGAGTCAAGACCCCGAAGCTTATCAAACAAGGTCCTACCATCCAGAATATCCGGGGGGTTCTACATCTTTCAAATTTAAATAGACGATTAATTGTCCGCGATGGTGGGTCACGTGGTCGTGTAATAAATTTAAAATCTGCAATTTACTTTTAGGACCTGCAAAGAAATCTACTGTTTCCAACAGACTTTTATCCGAAGCCGTTGTAATAATTTTTGAAGCATTATCGAAAGCTTCGGTAATTAAAGCAATAGTTTCAGCTTTTGTAGCTGGAATTTCCGCCTTTGTTTTTTTAAATTCTAGTTCCGTAAAATAACTGTTGCTTAACCAATCCATATTCCCTTTTATGTGAACGAGCTGTTCCTTAAAAGTCATTTGGCGTTCTGTGGGCTTATAAGAATAATGCTCTTCTGGCATCGCTTCAGCAATTCCTACAAGATAGTTTTTACTGTTTTCCCACTTTTCCAGCCACGCTTCTTTGGTGGTAGTTCTTTGGGCGAAGCAGGTTGAAATAAAAAACACTGAAAGGATAAGAAATAGGGTTTTCATATTTTAAGAAATTAGCTTTACAACATCCTTAGCGAAGTAGCTGGCAATAATATTCGCTCCAGCTCTTTTAATTGCAGTAACTTGTTCCATCATAACAGCATCATGGTCTAACCATCCTTTTTCGGCAGCCGCTTTTAACATCGCATACTCACCGCTTACCTGATACACCGCAACAGGAACGTTTACAGCATCTCTAATATCACGGACAATATCTAAATAACACAATCCTGGTTTTACCATGACAATATCGGCACCTTCCTCAATATCCATCAGGGTTTCTTTAACAGCTTCTTCGCGGTTGGCAAAATCCATCTGGTAGGTTTGCTTGTCTTTAGGTACGTTTTGTTGGTCTACAGGCGCACTGTCCAATGCATCTCGGAAGGGTCCATAAAAAGCACTGGCATACTTAGCGCTGTAACTCATAATTCCTGTGTCGTGAAATCCTTCGTCTTCCAGCAAACTTCTTATTTCAAAAATGCGTCCGTCCATCATATCGCTTGGTGCTACAAAATCGGCTCCTGCGTTAGCGTGGCTTAGGGACATTTCGGCGAGGATGGCGTTGGTGTCGTCATTAACAATAGTGCCGTCACTTACAATCCCGTCATGTCCGTAGCTGGAATAAGGATCCATCGCTACATCGGTCATCACTAGCATCTGTGGGCAGGCATCTTTTACCGTTTTTATGGCTCGCTGCATAAGTCCGTCTTTGTTTAGAGCTTCGGTACCATTGTTGTCTTTTAGGGTATCCGGCACTTTTACGAAAAGTAGAACCGATTTCAGCCCAAGTGACCATAATTCTTTTACTTCAGCTTTCAGCAAGTCCAGGCTGTAGCGATAGTAGTTTGGCATGGACGCAATTTCTTCTTTTACACCTGTACCTTCTACAATAAAAAGGGGGACTAAAAAATCGTTTGGGGAAATAATGGTCTCTCTTACCAGGCTTCTAATGGCTTCATTCTGGCGGAGTCTTCTGTTTCTGCGAAGTGGGTACATGCTTTTGTATTTAGGACGGAATTGTCTCATCGCAATTCCCTATTTTTAACCCTGCAAAGGTACTAATATTAAAAGAGCCCCGCCCAATTTGAGCCTGCTAAGACCACACTTCAATTTTATCTATCCCTGGCGGACGTACCAACACCGTTTCCTCAAAGAATTTGAAACTCATCTGGAGGACGACCACTTACACGTAGTGGCGCCACCTGGTTCCGGCAAGACTGTTCTGGGTTTAGAAATGGTACACCGGCTCGATAAAAAAGCGCTTATTTTGGCCCCCACACTCACCATACGTAACCAATGGCACGAGCGTATGCGAGAGTGTTTTGTTAAAGATGCTGCTGCTGTTGAAACTTCTTTTGATATTAAAAACCCTGCAACACTAACGTTTTCTACCTATCAGTCGCTGCATTCTTTTTTTAAAAACGACCTGGAGTATGCTTCGGAAAAGTTACTTGCCTTTTTTCAGCAAGCAGGGATTGGCACCTTGGTTTTAGACGAAGCGCACCATCTTAAGAATGAGTGGTGGAAGCCGCTTTTCAGCTTAAAAAACCTAACTCATTGTACCCTAATTGCGCTCACAGCAACACCTCCTTACGATAGCGAACAAGCTGAAATTAAAAAATACTTTGACCTTTGCGGGCCGATAGATATGGAAATAGGAGTGCCTGAACTGGTACGCGAAGGGAATTTATGTCCCCATCAGGATTATATCTATTTTTCAGAACCAGAAGCTGAGCAAATTCAGTTCATTATTACGTATCGTGAAAATTTGATGCAGTTTGTAGAGAGCCTAAAAACGAATCAGGAATTCATCAAATTTGTTCAAAAACATCCATTTTACGCTGAAACGGAAGAAAATCTGGATGAAATTTATAAAAATCCTGAACGCTTTTCAGCATTACTCATTTACCTGAATGCTGCTGGAGTTGAAATCCCAGAAACAAAAACGCAGTTCCTAGGAATTACTACTGAAAAATTAATTTTTCCGTCTTTGACATACCCGTGGGTAGAAGCCTTGCTCAATCCTTTTTTAATTGAGGATCGGGAATTGTATGGGGAAGAGGAAGTATTGTTGCTTTCCATTGAAAAACAACTCCGAAAAATTGGTGCATTCGACCTTAATCGAATTAATCTTATTGGCGAACAGAGCCTCTACCGAAAATTAGCTCAGAGCCCATCTAAGCTGAAAAGCATTGTCGAAATTGTAAAAACTGAAAGCCAGAACCTAAAAAGTGAGTTGCGAATGGTGGTGCTTTCAGATTATATACGGAAGGAATTTCTGGAGGTACAGCATACCCAGTCCATCTCTGAAATTAACAAATTGGGGGTAGTGCCTATTTTTCAATATGTTCGGAATGCGATAGAAAGGGATGCCGACTTTCCACTAAAACAGAAAAAGCTGGGTGTTTTAACGGGGTCTTTAATTATTATTCATAATTCGGTGGTAGATGAACTTTCCGCCATTGTTTCCGCAGAAAATTTTAGTCAGGAAATCCTTTGGGAAACCGAGTTTGTCATTATAAAACCTAATGTTGCAGGAAGTAAAGAAATGGTGAGTGCTATGACGCAGCTTTTTGAAACGGGAGAAATTGAAGTACTCGTAGGCACTAAATCACTTTTAGGAGAAGGTTGGGATGCACCGGCTATAAACACACTTATTTTAGCAAGTTTTGTAGGCTCTTTTGTGATGTCTAACCAAATGCGGGGACGTGCCATTCGTGTAAACCCGTTACAACCCAATAAAGTGGCAAACATCTGGCATATAGCCTGTGTAGATCCAACAAGCGAAACAGGCGGGGTAGATGTAGCTTTATTATACCGAAGATTCGAAGCTTTTTGCGGCATTTCATTAGAAGGAGCACCCTATATTGAAAACGGTGCAGACCGCTTAAAACTACTACAGGAAACCCGAAGAGATGTTCCTATGTTGAACTTAAAAATGAAACAATTTGCTTCGGGAAGAGAAGAAGTTTCAAGACGGTGGAAACAGGCAATAGGAGATGGAGATATTTTAGTGCGTGAACTAAAGTTAAATTATACGAAAGAGCAAACTCATGGGATGCTTAAAAAATTATACTTTAAAGACGCTTTAACCTTCGTTCTTTTCGAACTCACTGCTCTTTTTACCATTACGCTCCCGGAATTATTGTTCAAAAATTTTACAACACTTCTGTCAAAAGGAGTAGTGTACTTTTTCTATGCGTTAGTACTTGGTTTTGCTATGATTTTATTACCTAAAACCTTAAAAGCAGTCCAGTTGTATGTAAAATATGGAAGAAGAGATAAAGAACTTCTGAAGATTGCACAAGCTTTGAAAAATGCAATGGTAGCAAAAGAAATGCTATCTGAAATTGACCAAAAAGTTTCCTTAAAAGTAGATACGTTTGAAGATGGGTCGCTGTCTTGCTATTTAGTAGGCGCAACCGCCAAAGAAGGGATTCTGTTTGTAAATTATTTACAGGAAATTATTGATCCTGTTGAAAATCCACGATATGTAATTTCTCAGACCAATTGGGTACGGAGAAAATTAGGCTTTTCTAATTACTATTCGGTTCCTAAAGATTTTGGACAACGCAAGCAGGATGCAGCTGTTTTTTTCTCATCTTGGCTTCGGTATAATGGGGCTGCCAAATTAGTATTTACCCGAAATTTGCAAGGAAGAAAATTATTGCTCAAGGCTCGATTTCAATCTTATCAGGAAGGGCATCCATTAAGCTCTAAAACAGCACTTATCTGGAAATAAAATAAAAAAAGGGTGTTCTAAACTAGAACACCCTCTTCGTCAATCGCGACTCTTAACTATTGTTGTAGCATCGCTTTTGGTTTCTTGATCCACTCCCCTTCTTTAGAGGCGAACACGGTCTTTGTTGCTGCTTTTTTATCTTTTGTAACTGTTTGTAAAACCAACTTGTATTCGTTTTTCTCGTTTACATACGCTTTTTGTACAGTAGCTCCGTTAAAATCTGCTGCCAGGGCTTTAGCTACTGGTGCAGGCAATTCAGTTACTTTAATTTCTTTAAAAGCTGCGGGTTGTGCTTCAGCTTTTGCTACTAATTTTGCATCTTCCTGAGCAGTTTCTTCCTGTACCGCATTGGTTGGATCCTGCACTTCTACTCCTTTTTCCTGTGCCTGGATAGCTGTAAGCGTTCCTAATGCAAATACGGCTGTTAACAATACCTTCTTCATAATTTTTTGTTTTTAAGTTTTAAGTTTATTTCTGATTGGTATATAGAAAAAGTAGTGCCAAGAGATTTTAGCAGTTGAAAAAATTTATAACAAGTTGATATCTTTGATGTTAGCTTTGCGCCAAAAAATGCACGCATGCTTTTTTACGAGAACTTTAAGAAACGGGTGTATAATACTTATACTATTTGCGAGTATTATTTGAAAGGTTTGTCCCGCTAACCCACCCAGTCTCTGGGGTTTTTTAAAACATTCAATAGTTTTTCTTCCTCACTGCCTGCGTCGGGTTGGTGGTCATACACCCATTGTACTTTAGGTGGAAGACTCATTAAGATGCTCTCAATACGCCCATTGGTTTTTAATCCGAAAAGCGTTCCTTTGTCATGTACGAGGTTGAACTCTACATACCTTCCACGACGGATCTCCTGCCAGTCTTTTTGAGCTTTGGTATAGGAAAGGCTTTTTCTTTGTTCCACAATAGGTACATAGGCTTCTAAGAAACTGTCTCCCACTTCGGTCACAAAATTGTACCAGTCCTGCATGCTCATTTCATCGGAAACTTTACAGTAATCAAAGAATAATCCTCCTACACCACGGCTTTCACCACGGTGTGAATTGTAGAAATATTCATCACAACGGGCTTTATATGTTGGGTAAAAGCTTGTATTATGTGTATCGCAAGCGCTTTTACATATATTATGAAAGTGTTTGGCGTCTTTTTCAAATAAATAATAAGGTGTTAGATCTTGTCCGCCACCAAACCATTGGTCTACGATTTCTCCTTCAGCATTATACATTTCAAAATACCTCCAATTTGCATGAACTGTTGGAACCATTGGGTTAATTGGGTGTAATACAAGACTCAAGCCACACGCAAAGAAATCGGCATCTTTTACCCCAAAATATTGTTGCATAGTTTCAGGCAGTTTTCCGTGTACTTCGCTAATGTTCACGCCTCCTTTTTCAAAGACAGCACCATGTTCCAGTACTCGGGTACGGCCGCCGCCGCCTTCCGGGCGTTTCCAGAGATCTTCTTTAAATGTGGCCTTGCCATCTACCTCTTCCAGTCTGGAGGTGATGGTATTTTGAAGGTTGCGAATGTAGGATACAAATTGTTGTTTCATTACGAGGTAGTTTTCAGTTTTCCGTGTTCCTTTAGCAAACGCAGTGTTTCAGTAGTGGAAGCAGTTACAGACAATGGCAATACCAGAATAATTCCTAGTACAGGAATAAAGAGCATTGCCATAAAAACTATTCCGTTTCCAATGGCAATTCCACTGTTATTTCTAACAAATTTGGTGCTTTCATCATAGTTAAAATGGCGCTCCAGTGTATAATCCATATTTCCAAAACCTGCATAATACGCCTGAATTAAAAAGATTAAAATACCAGTGACAATATTAATACCTGGAATAAAGCTTAAAATAAGCAAGGGGATGGTAAACATAAGTTCTAACAATAGGTTACGAACGTTTATTCGCACTCCACGCCATAACTGTGCTGCATTTGTAGTGTCTCGATGTTGGTGGGTTTCCCCTAAAAGATGTGCTTCAATTTTCTCTGAGACGGGACTCATAAAAGGAGCACTCAAAGCAAGGATAATATGTTTATAGGCAATCAATCCAAGAGCTATAACGGTAAGTGCTCCAAGGAAATCACTAATTTTTCTGAACGTTTCAGCGCCCCATTCCCAAAACCATATTCTTGCAATTAAACCTCCAATAGGACCGCTAAGCGCCCAGGCTAACAGCCCAATAAGCACAGCCGAAACGATACTTATTATAATAGGAACCCCAAAGTACTTCCATAAGCCCAGTTTGCTAATGAGCTTGAAAGTTCCGCTGTAGGCTTTAATACCTCTTAGGATGTTTTTAAGCATTATTCAGTTAAATAAACGAGTTGACTTTGATATTTTTTAAAATCATCGATTTTTTCTACTTTTTTTGCATTTTCTGTCTTTTTTTGAAGAAAAAGAATCATTTCAGCTTCATTTTGATTCAAAAAGTTCAAAAAACAGATTCTTCCAACAGTGTTGTTGTGTAAGTCCATGGCTTCATCTAGCACTTCGTTTTGGGTCACATTTTCATACAAATCAGTCACTTTTTGAGCCCAAAAGACACTTTTTTGCTTGTTTTTAAGCCATTTTATCGATTTTTGGCAAATAAGGACATTCCACAAGGCATGTCTGAATGCATTTGCTTTATTGCTTTTATGGTGCTCATTTCCGAAGCGCTCATTACAAACTTTAAAAGTTTGTTTTGTTGCCTGTAAGGTGGGTAGAATCAATAGTGGATGTTTCAGAAATACTACTGAAAGATGCCACAACTGTGGAACACTCAACTTCCTGATGCGTGCCCAGATTATCAAGATTCTGCTTTGTATTCTTTCACGGCTTCAATAAATGCACCAGCATTTTCGATGGGGATGTTTGGTAAAATCCCGTGCCCTAAATTTACGATGTACTTATCTTTTCCGAAGGCATCGATCATTTGATTTACCATTTTCTTAATTTCGGAAGGCGGGCTAAACAGACGCGTAGGATCAAAATTTCCCTGTAGTGTTATGTTTCCACCCGTTAAATAGCGGGCATTTTTTGGGGAGCACGTCCAGTCTACTCCCAGAGCGCTCGCACCACTTTTCGCCATAGTATCTAATGCAAACCAGCATCCTTTACCAAATGCAATTACCGGAGCTTCATCTTTCAACGCATCAATAATTTGCTGAATGTATTGCCAGGAAAACGTCTGATAATCTTCGGGCGATAACATTCCTCCCCAACTGTCAAAAACTTGCACGGCATTTACACCTGCTTTAACTTTTTCCTTTAAATAGGCTATCGTAGTATCGGTAATTTTCTGAAGTAATTCGTGTGCAGCTACAGGTTGGGTAAAACAAAACTCTTTCGCTTTATCAAAGTTTTTGCTTCCCTGGCCTTGAACGCAGTAACATAAAATTGTCCACGGAGAACCTGCAAAACCAATTAAAGGAATTTCATCGTTCAACTTTTCTTTGGTCATTTTAATAGCATCCATTACATACCCAAGGGTATCGTGAATATCCGGTACTATAACGCTGTCCAGATCTTTATGTGAACGAATAGGTTTTGGTAACCAGGGACCGAGACCAGGTTTCATCTCTACTTCAATATTCATTGCCTGCGGGATCACTAAGATATCACAGAATAAAATCGCGGCGTCCATTCCGTACCTTCTAATAGGCTGCACCGTGATCTCACTTGCCAACTCTGGTGTCTGGCACCGTGTAAAAAAATCGTACTTGGCCTTAATTTCCATAAATTCTGGAAGGTAGCGGCCTGCTTGACGCATCATCCAGACTGGAGGACGGTTTACGGTTTCACCTTTTAATGCTCGTAAAAATAAATCGTTTTTAATGTTTGTCATTATTTCAATTCTCAATTGTCTGTTCGAGCGCAGTCAAGAACTATTTTAATTTTGAACTTTTCAATTACCTCTCGACTGCGCTCGAGGGGATATGCTCATTTATTTTAAAGTTTTCACCGCCTTTGCGATTACACTTTCTATAGAAGTGGAATTTGCAATCACAACAATTGAGGTGTGTTTTTTAGCTGCTGCTGCAGTGGTTGTCCCAATACAAAAAGCTATCGTGTTTTTCAGGTTATTTTGAGAACTAAAACTTTCTACCCCACTAGGGCTAAAAAACAGGATTCCGTCCCATTTTTGGTCAAATTTGCGAGGTTTTAAGGTGGTTTTATATGTTTTTAGTTCAAAAAAGTCAATTTCAGCATTTTTTAATGCTTGAGGTATTTCGTCTCTTCGTTTGGTTCCACAAAATAAATGGAATGAATCGTTTTTATAGTTTTCAGTGATAAAATCGGCTAAATCTGCACCATAATCGGTCGTTTTTACCACATTTAACCCATTTTTCTCCAAAAGTGCTTTTGTTTTCTGGCCTACGCAAAACACCTTTGCAATCCTCACCTCCGGCCCCTCTCCTTCACGAGAAGAGGGGTGAAGTGAAGTTTGACTTAAAAAGGCTTTTACACCATTCTGGCTGGTGAAAATTGCATTCTCAATTTTAACAGGTATTTTAAAATCCAGAACTTCTATGTCTATAGCATTGTAATCTACCACGCTAAAACCTGCGCCAAGGAGCAGATCTCGCTGATTGGGTTGTAGTTTTTTTGTGGAGAGTACTCTCATCCTATTTCATTTCTGCTTTAATCGCTGCCATTAATTTACTTCCACCCGTTTTCAATAACTCTTTTGCTTTTTCTTCTCCAAGTTTTTGGTTTTCTCCTATAAGCAAGCTGAGTGTAGTCGAAGCTGCAATTTCTAGTTTTTCTTTTCCATTTAATGAAAATAAACACCCTTTAAACTGTATCTGGTCTCCAACAATTTCTGCCAAAGCTCCAATGGGAGCTGTACAGCCTCCTTCGAGAGTTCGTAGAAAATCCCGTTCTATCCGGGTACAAATTTCAGTTTCCTGATCATTTATCTTTAAAAGTGCAGCCTTACAAAATGCATCCGTTTCCAGAGCAGCCACCACCATCGCGCCTTGTGCAGGAGCCGGGAGCATCCATTCCAGAGATTCCCCAGTCCCTTCGAAAGAGGGGCTTTCAATTTTATCATCGTTCACATACCCCAACCTTTCTAAACCGGCCTTGGCAAAAATGGCCCCCTGCCAATTGTTTTCTTGTAATTTTTGCAGACGTGTTTGTACATTTCCACGTAAATCAACCACGGTATGATGTGGGTATCTGGATATCCACTGTGCTTTTCTTCGTAAACTTCCTGTAGCAATGGTGCATGGTTTCTCGTAATCAATTTTTCCTTTTGTTACTAGAATATCTTCAGTTGCAGCTCGGTTTAAAACGGCTGCCTGTACGATCCCTTTGGGAAGAGCAGTAGGAACATCTTTCATGCTGTGCACAGCAATATTTACAGTGCCATTGAGCATCGCTACGTCCAGAGTTTTTGTAAAGATCCCTGTGATACCCATCTCATATAGGGGTTTGTCCAAGACTAAGTCGCCAGTAGACTTTACGGGAACCAATTCAGTTTTGTACCCTAACTTTTCAAGTTTATCCTTAACAGTAGTTGCCTGCCAAAGGGCCAGTTGGCTGTCGCGTGTGCCAATGCGAATCACCTTACTCATTTTCTTTTTCATTTAGCTGAAACACTTGACGAATTAATGCAGCACTTTCCTGCGAACTGCCATTAGCGTTTTTAAGGTGGTTTGCAAATTGTGTTGTTATTTTCTGAATGATCCGATTGGTTAAAATCTCTGCCTGTTCTTCGTTGAAATCTGAAAGTTTCCGACGCTGGTTGTCAATTTCACCTTTTTTGATTTCGGTCAATTTGCTTTTAAGTGCTTTTAAGGTTGGGGCAAAGCTTCGGTTTTGTGACCAGGTGTTGAAATCGGCGGAAATTTCAGCAATTATTTTTTCTGCTCTAGGAATTTGAGACTGCCTGTGTGCCAGAGTAGCATCGGTCACTTTGGAGAGTTCGTCCAAGTGGATCAACGTTACATTCTCGTTCTCTTTTACCGTTGAGGAAACGTTCTTTGGAATGGAAAGGTCTAAAATGAGCAATGGCTTTTTCAAATAGAGTAATTCTTTTGAAATGGTAGGTTGTTGTGCTCCTGTAGCCACAATTAGAATATCGGTTTGTGCAATTTCACTCTGGATATTTGCATACTCTTTTACAACCAAATTGAACTTTCCAGCAACTTCCTCCGCTTTTACTTTTGTGCGGTTTATGAGCGTAATATGTTCATTTTTGGTGTGTTTTATTAGATTTTCGCACGTATTTCGTCCAATTTTACCAATTCCGAACAATAATATGTTCTTTTCAGAAACATAGGGAACACGAGCCATAATGTATTGTACTGCTGCAAAACTTACCGAAGTTGCACCCGTTGAAATTTCTGTCTCGTTTTTAATACGCTTACTAGCCTGTATCACTGCATTTGCAAGGCGTTCCATATACGCATTGAGCAGTCCCATTTTTTTGGAGCGCTTAAACCCAATACGTAACTGACTGATAATTTCAAAATCCCCAAGAATCTGGCTGTCTAATCCGGTCCCTACCTTAAAGAGATGGGAAACGGCTTTTTCATTCTTATGGATATACGCTACTTTTTCAAACTCTTCAACCGTACCATGTGTGTGTTCACACAATAATTTTATAAGCTGAAAGGGATGTGCCGCAAATCCGTAAAGTTCGGTGCGATTACACGTGGAGAGTAAACTTAAAGAGGAAATTCCTTCTTCTTTCGCAGCTGTTAAAATAGCTTTTTGAGCCGTTTCAGAAATACTGAAATGCCCACGAATTTCGGCATCGGCTTTTTTATAATTAAGACCAATGGCGTAAAAATTACCTTCCTGAGAAGAAAAATGTCGCTTGCCGTTTGTGTTTTTCATCAACGAGGACAAAAGTACAAGTTGCACATGTTAAAAAGTAACGCCAGACGTATCAATTATATCGGTAGCAGTAGAAATTAGTTTAAAATGCAAAAAATTTTCAATAAAGTCAATAATGACGTATCTTTGATGTTAAATTCAACAATGCTTATTTAAAACAATTCTAAATAAATGAAACCGTTAGCCGAAGCAATTTCAGAAAAAAATATCGCTGAAGGTATTTATAAGGAAACCAAGATTGAAGAGGGTTTCTTTATTCTTAAATTCAACAATGAAAGTTCTGAAAATCAGTTGTATAAACGTGAAGTAAGCAGTGATTATATTCAGTTTCATTTTTGTGTGAAGGGCTCCGGGTCCTTTAGCTTTAACAATGGAAATTACAGGTTGCCCATTGTTGAGGATACTTCGCTCTTACTATACAATCCCGAGCGTGATCTGCCTATTGAAGTGGCAGTAGCTGGGAATTCCTGGGTGCTTTCGGTATTGCTTCCTATTAAAAAGTTTCACACATTGTTTTCTACCGAAGCCAATTATATTACTTTTTTAAGCGATGAAAATAAAGGGAGAAAATATTATAAAGATGCACATATTTCACCTTCTATGGCCATTGTTTTAAATCAGTTGATGAATTATAACTTACATCCGTCCATAAAACAACTCTATTTTAAAGGAAAGGCATACGAGTTGTTGAGCCTGTATTTTAACAGGGAAGAAGATGTAGATGTGGAACAATGTCCGTTTTTAGTGGATGAAGCGAATGTTTCAAAAATTAAAAAGGCTAAAGAGATCATTATCGCAAGAATGGCTGAACCCCCTACGCTACAGCAGTTAGCAGACGAAATACAACTTCCCCTTAACAAGTTAAAAGAAGGGTTTAAACAGATTTATGGAGATAGTGTATTTAGCTTTCTCTTCGACTATAAAATGGAGGTGGCACGCCAATTATTAGCAACCGGTGCGCATAATGTGAATGAAGTTGGGCTTAAAGTGGGCTACAGCACTGCAAGCCATTTTATCGCAGCATTTAAAAAGAAATTTGGGACTACGCCTAAGAAATTTGTGATGGGCCTAAACTCTTAAGGTCATAAATTTTATAAAACAAAATTTAAAACCGCAAACCGCTATAAAAGTGCTGTTCATAAGAGCCCTTATCTTACTATTTCGTTAATCTATCCCACAACATTTTTAAAGCCAATTTTAAGCAGTATTTTTGCTTCTCATAAAATTATTTTAACAATGTCAGTCTGAGCGCAGTTGAAGACTAATTACATCTCGACTGCGCTCAAGGTGATAAAATTTAAAAGCTTTTGAATAAAAAAGGAGTTCTTTTAGTAAACCTGGGTTCGCCCGATAGCACCAAGCCTAAAGACGTTAAAAAATACCTCGATGAGTTTTTAATGGACCCGCGGGTGATTGACGTACCCCGCTGGGCGCGTATTTTGTTGGTACGCGGCATTATTTTAAATACCCGCCCCAAGCAATCTGCCAAGGCATATTCAAAAATCTGGTGGGACGAAGGATCTCCGCTCATTGTACTTTCGGAAAGACTGCAAAATCAAGTTCAGAAAAAATTAAACATCCCCGTTGCTCTTGCCATGCGCTACGGAAGTATGACCCTTAAAAAAGGGTTGCAGGAACTGGTGGATCAAGGCTGCACCGAGATTAAAACCATCCCGTTGTATCCGCAATTTGCCATGGCAACTACCGAAACTATTGACGTAAAAGTAGACGAGCTAGTGGCTGAAAATTTTCCACAGGTAAAAATTACTCGTACCCCTGCGTTTTACCACCGTGAAGATTACATAAATGTACTTTCAAAAAGTGTTGCTGAAAGCTTAGATGGCCTGGATTACGAACATATTCTATTTAGCTATCATGGAGTTCCTGAAAGGCACATCCGTAAGCGTGATATTACCAACGGAAACTGTAAAATGAATGGCAAGTGCTGTTTTAAGAAAGGTTCACCACAACACGAATTTTGCTACCGCCATCAATGTGAAATTACAACCGTACACGTTGCCAAAAAATTAGGGCTTAAAAACGGCACCTACTCTACAACGTTCCAGTCAAGATTGGGCTTCGACCCTTGGTTGCAACCTTATACAGACCGAACCATTGAGCGTATGGGCAAGGCTGGTGTTAAAAAAATGGCCATCGTAACCCCGGCTTTCGTAAGTGATTGTCTGGAAACCCTAGAAGAAATTGCTATGGAAGGCGAAGAAATCTTCCACGAAGTTGGTGGAAAAGAATTTACCGTAATACCTTGCCTTAACGATCGTGAAGATTTTGCGCAGGTATTGGTAAATATGGTGGAAGAATGGCGTATAGTGAATTTTGAAAATGCGATAGCATAGCATTCTCACCCCAGGCCTTTCCCTCGAAGGAGAGGGAGTAAAAGTCAAAGTAATTTGAAAAAAAATAATTCAGCTTCTTTAGGTACCGCTTCTATAGGCTCTTTACTGGTAAAACAGGCGGTTCCTGCATCCATTGGTATTCTGGTCATGTCGCTGAACATGATCGTGGATACCATTTTCGTGGGGCGGTGGATTGGTCCGTTGGCAATTTCAGCAATAACGGTTGTAATTCCGGTTACTTTTTTTATTGGCGCTATTGGTCTGGCAGTTGGGATTGGAGGGAGTTCGGTGTTATCCCGTGCATTAGGTTCGGGAAATGATACCAAAGCGGTTCGTGTTTTTGGAAATCAGGTTACGCTTACTTTTTTGACCTCGGGGTTACTGGCTGTTCTGGGACTTATCTTTCAGAATACCTTAATAGAGTGGTTTGGAGCAGACGAAAGTTTTAAAGAGCTGGCACTTGTCTATTACCGCATTGTGATGTATGGTATCGTGATGCTCGCCATGTGTATGATGGGGAACAATGTAATTCGTGCCGAAGGAAAACCAAAATTTGCTATGTATGCTATGATGTTACCCGCAATTGGGAACATTTTTATGGATTACCTTCTTATTAATGTATTCGATTTTGGGATGGAAGGTGCTGCCTGGGCTACCTTTATTAGTTATTTCATCTGCTTTGCTTTTATTGTTTGGTTTTTTATGTTTAAAAGCGAGTTACGACTCACTGCTTCCTGCCTGCGACTTCAGAAAAAGCTTGTTTCAGAAATAAGCGCACTCAGTTCTGTTACCTTGGCACGACAAGGGGTAATAAGCATATTTACTGTTATGGTGAACAATGTGCTCATTTCAACAGGGGATGCGCTGGACGTGGCTTCCTACGGGATTATCTCCCGCGCCTTAATGTTTGCACTCTTCCCAGTAATTGGAGTGAACCAGGGGTTTTTGCCTATTGCGGGGTATAATTATGGTGCCCAAAAATTTCAACGTGTCCGGGAATCCATCAATAAATCAATTTTGTACTCAGGAGGTCTGGCACTGCTCATTTTTTCCATTATTATGATCTTTGCGCCAGATCTAGTCTCTCTTTTTATAAGTAATAAAGAAGGGCAAGATGCCGAAACGTTACGTAATAATGCTGAAATTTTAGCCCGAACACCCAATGCGCTGCGTTGGGTATTTGCTGCTACTCCCGTAATTGCGGTGCAATTAATTGGCTCGTCTTATTTCCAGGCGATCGGGAAAGCTGTTCCGGCGTTGTTATTGAGTTTAACGAAACAGGGATTCTTTTTAATTCCGCTGATTTTAATTCTTCCTAAATTCTATGGAGTATTTGGTGTTTGGATCGCCTTTCCTATTGCCGATGTGCTTTCAACTGTTGTAACGGGGTATTTCCTAAACAGGGAAGTACGTGCTACTCTGAAATAATTTTTTCAGTATCTTTAGGAAAACTACTGGCATGAAAAAAATTATGCTCTACTTTTGTTTACTGCATTTTGGTTTTCTTTCAACAGCACAAGAACCAGGGATGATAGATACCACGTGGTATTTGCGGAGTATAACTATAGATGGTGAGATAGATTACGTTCCAACTCATGAAAATTTCAATCTTCAATTTACCGAAACTATGGGTGAATATACGGCTACTGCAAATGGAGTAGAAAACGGCTTTTCTGGTAGTTTAACGTTTGACGCTCCTAATGAGAGCCTTACATTTACTGAAGTAATGATAACTCTTGACGAATGTATGGTAACCAACTGCGATTATGAAACACTTTATTTTTATGAGTTTCTGACAGATCAATCTAACGAACTTAAAACGTTTGAATATTCTTATAGGGAATTCTCAAATGGAACTAAATCAATAACACTTATAGATTCAGACGGGAACTTAGCACAATATAGAGACTTTCCAATGGAAAACCCAAGTCCGGAACTGTTCCAGACATGGTATGTATATGCTAGCTATGTAGATCTTGATGAACCAAACTATTTTTATGGAGAAAATGTACCGCAAATGACAATCAACGAAGATTTTTCATTTACCGCTATTGACAATTGCTTTGAGATTTCTGGGAATTTTGAATATACTGATGAAACTGATTTGAATTTTGGCTTAGTCAATTTAAATTACGAAAAGGACTGTATACTTGGTGGGAATCAAGGTGGTACACTGGATCAAATTTATCAATTTCAAGAAGGTGTAATGGGGTGTAACTTAGATCAATTATCCAATGGCTCATATGAGTTATCAATAAACACTTTTCCTGGGTTTGGTCTTTTATTTAGAAACCAAATCACCTTGTCTGTTCCAGAGCAGCAACGTCAAAAAGTTATAATTTTCCCAAACCCCGCAAATGATAAAGTTTCAATTTCAGGACTTCAAAATCCTGTCGAAGAACTACAGATTTATGATGTCACAGGGGGCTTGGTAAAGACTTTTAACGCTATTAGTGGCAGCACTTATGATGTTTCAGAGGTAAGCCCGGGAATATATTTTCTGAAAATCTCTTCAGGAGGAACTACTTCAATGCGAAAACTCATCAAGAAATGATTCCTATTGGAAAAGACCCAAAATAGAATGGAGTCTACAAACTTTTAACTTTCAGAATAAAACCTGAAACAGTACCTTTAAGCAAACTTTAAAATATTTGCTTATGCAACGCTTTCAACTCCTCTTTTCGCTCTTACTTGCGACTACTTTCTTCGGAATTTTTACTGAAAACACCAATGCACAAACGTATGATGAAGCTCTTTATGGGGCCTTAGAATACCGATTAATAGGCCCGTTCCGCGGAGGAAGAAGTGCTGCGGTTACAGGCGTTCCCGGCAAACCTAATCTCTACTACTTTGGGAGTACGGGTGGAGGAATCTGGGAAACCAAAGACGGGGGAAGAAGCTGGAAAAATATTAGTGATGGTTTTTTTGGAGGAAGTATAGGCGCCATAGAAGTTGCCAAAAGTGACCCAAATGTTATCTACGTAGGAGGTGGCGAAAAAACTGTGCGAGGAAACGTATCCTCAGGCTACGGAATTTGGAAAAGTGAAGATGCGGGAAAAACATGGACAGAAGCTGGATTAAAAGACAGCCGTCACGTTCCGAGAATTGCGGTGCATCCAACCGACTATAACACGGTCTATGCGGCTGTAATGGGGAATATTTATAAACCTACTCAGGAACGGGGCGTTTATAAAAGTACCGACGGTGGAAAAACCTGGCGAAAAACACTATTTGCCAATGAAAATGCCGGAGCGGTAGACCTTATAATGGATCCTAACAATCCGCGGGTGTTGTATGCTTCCACCTGGAATGTACGCAGAACCCCGTATAGCTTAAGTAGTGGTGGCGATGGTTCCGCGCTTTGGAAAAGTACCGATAGTGGCGAAACATGGAAAGAAATTTCAAAAAACAAAGGCTTTGCAACGGATACCTTAGGAATTATAGGTGTAACTGTTTCTCCCGCCAATAGTGACCGCGTATGGGCCATTGTTGAAAATAAAGAAAAAGGAGGTGTATACCGTAGTGACGATGGGGGTGAAACCTGGAATTTGATAAACAGTGAACGCAAACTACGGCAACGCGCGTGGTATTACACACGTATTTATGCCGATACTAAAGATGAAGATGTAATGTATGTTTTAAACGTTCGCTACCACAAAAGCACCGATGGCGGAAAAACTTATGAAACCTACAACGCTCCCCACGGAGATCACCATGACCTCTGGATTTCTCCAGAAGATCCCAACCGTATGATCATTGGTGATGATGGGGGGGCACAGGTTAGTTACGACGGTGGTGAGACGTGGAGTACCTACCACAACCAGCCTACCTCGCAATTTTATCGTGTGACTACAGACAATAGCTTCCCGTATAAAATTTATGCAGCGCAACAAGATAATTCAACCGTTCGCATTCCACACAGGACAGAAGGATGGAGTATAAGTGAAGATGATTGGGAAAGTACAGCTGGAGGTGAAAGTGCGCATATTGCTGTAGACCCAACCAATCCGGATATTGTATACGGCGGGAGTTACGACGGGTTTTTAACCCGTTACAATCACGATAAGAATACAGTGCGAAGCATTAGCGTCTGGCCAGACAATCCCATGGGACACGGTGCCGAAGATATGAAGTACCGCTTCCAGTGGAATTTCCCGATCTTCTTTTCACCTCACAACCCGAACAAATTATACACAGCTTCCAATCATTTACACGTAACTACAAACGAAGGCGAAAGCTGGGAAGTAATCAGCCCGGATTTAACCCGTGATGTGGCTGAAAAACAGAAATCGTCTGGAGGGCCTATTACCCAGGATAATACATCGGTAGAATATTACTGTACCATTTTTGCAGCTGCCGAAAGTCCTTTAAAAGAAGGAGTACTATGGACAGGAAGCGATGATGGCCTTGTACATGTGAGCCAGGACGGAGGAAAAACATGGAACAACGTAACGCCAAAAGGAATGCCTGAATGGATGATGATAAATAGTGTTGAACCTTCGGTGTTTGATGCAGGTACCTGCTACATTGCCGGGACTAAGTATAAAACGGGCGATTTTGCGCCGTATTTGTACAAAACTTCAGATTACGGAAAAACGTGGAAAAAGATCACAAACGGTATTGCTTCAGAACATTTTACAAGAGTGGTTCGGGAAGACCCTAAACGTAAAGGACTGTTGTATGCCGGAACAGAAACAGGCATGTATATTTCGTTCGACGACGGGGCTAACTGGAAACCATTTCAGCTTAATTTACCTATTGTTCCTATTACTGACTTAGCATTGAAAAATAACAATTTAATTGTGGCAACCCAGGGAAGAAGTCTTTGGATTATAGATGATTTAGGGGTTATTCATCAACTTGCAGAGGCTAATGGCAAAGAAAACTTTCTTTTCAAACCAAAGGATACGTACCGCATGGGAGGCAATTCGAGGGAAGGCTCGTTAACAAGCGGAACCAATCATCCAAGTGGGGTAATGACGTATTTTAATCTGAAAGATCCGGCCGAAAAGAAAATAAGCTTGAGTTATTTAAACAGTCGTGGAGATACCATTCAGAAATTCAGCACTAAGAAAAATGCTGAAAAGAATATCAAAGAGTTAAAGGTAGAGAAAGGGGCCAATTACCACACCTGGAATATGCGTGGTAAAGATGCTGAACGCCTGGACGGAATGATCCTATGGTGGGCTAGTACCGATGCTCCGCAGGCTGTGCCCGGACAATTTAAAGTAGTGTTGGAAATTGAAGGAGAGACACCGCTAACTCAAAACTTCAACATTATACCCGATGAAAATGCTGAGACCGATGTAGCTGGAATGCAAAAACAATTCGATTTTGTGACAGATGTGAATAAGACAGTAGATAAAGCGCATCAATCAATTAAAAACATACGTGAAATTAATGCGCAGTTGGGAGCTTTTCAAAAGCAATACAAAGACGATGAAAGCGTGAAAGATTTGGTAGAAAAAGCAAAAACATTGAGCGAACAGTTTTCAGAAATTGAAAAAGCTTTGTATCAAACGCAAAACAAAAGTGGGCAGGACCCTTTAAACTTCCCTATTAGATTAACCAATAAACTAGCCCATTTAAACAGTCTGGTAAGTATGGACGATTTCCCGCCTACGCAACAGGATATCGCCGTTAAAAATGAGTTGACCCAGCAGGTAAATGCAGAGTTGGTAAAGTTTGATACTTTGGTTTCAGAAGAGATCAAAGCTTTTAACACAGCATTTAATAGCAAACAACTAGATTATCTGATAGTGGAGGATGAGTAGTCACATTTCGGCTCTTCGATACAATTTTCTGGTGGCATTACCATCAGAAAACCACTCAGGAACCTTAGTTTTAGCGATAAACTTAATAAGATTTAATAGGTCTTACTAGCAAAGGTACCTGATTGATTTTGTAAAAAAGCGATGCTTTCTACAAAATTGTATCGAAGGGCCTTTTATATTTGTACCATGGAATACAACTACATAAAATCTCTTCATTTAATCTTCGTAATTACCTGGTTTGCGGGGCTGTTTTATATTGTCAGGTTGTTTGTGTATCAGATAGAAGCCCAACAAAAGGAAAGTCCAGCACGTGAAATTTTGAGTGAGCAGTACAAAATAATGACGAAGCGTTTATGGTATATTATTACCTGGCCTTCCATGATCTTAGCTGTTGGTTTTGCTGTTTGGTTACTGGTATTGCGTCCTTTCTGGATTACCGATGCCTGGATGCAGGTAAAGTTAGGCTTTGTGGTAGCTCTTATAATTTATCATATAAAGTGTCATCTTATCTTTAAAGCACACCAGGACGATCGCTACAAATACAGCTCCAACTGGATGCGGATCTTTAATGAAGGTGCCACCATTATACTTTTTTCAGTTGTATTTCTGGTCATTCTGAAAAACGCCGTAAACTGGATATATGGAACTCTGGGGATTCTGGTTTTTGCTATTGTATTGATGCTGGGAATCAAACTATACAAACGCATCAGAGAAAAATAGTTATATCGGTCTTTCATAGAAGTGTTCTTTTCTAAAGTTGGTTCAATATTTGCTTCAAAAACCACAAATTCCTGATAGTACATAGCGTATAGTCGAAATGTTATTATCTTCCCCTAAAATCTAAAACGTTGATATTTTACAAAAGCTCTTTACGAAATCGTATTTTTTTCTCGATGATTTTGCTTGTCTTGCTGGCTTCAGTATTGATAGCAATGGTGACTATTTTTCAGTATCGTGAAGAAGCCGAAGACTACCACAGGGAACGCTTGGAACGTAAAGAAGCGAATATTAAAAAACATATAGATTACGAACTGGAGCGAACCACTTTTCCGCTAGAGACGGATCAAGTTCCGTTGATTTTTAAAGACGTTATTTTCGATATAAAGAAAATACATGGCTTAGAACTTTTTCTATACGATCTAGATGGAAATTTACTGAAATCCTCACAAGCAAGAATAGTAAAAGATCCCAGCCATCAAAAAATGCCTTTTGGTGTTTTGGACACATTGCGTGCTTCGCCAGACAAGCAGTATGTTGTAGAATTTGAAGAAAATGGACAGGAGTATCAATCGTCGTATACCTACATTACAGATCTTTCTTTTAAACCCCTGGCTATTTTAAACCTGCCCTATATTGAGGATGATGGTTTTATTAATAAAGAACTAAAAGAAAGCCTTACACGCTTAGGAATCACTTATTTTTTTATGCTTCTTATCGCAATTGCTTTGGCATATTTTCTTTCAAAATATATCACGCGATCGCTTAATACGGTAAGTCTTAAAATTACTGAAACACGCCTCAACAAGCGTAATAAACGTATTGAAATTGAAGGTTCTACCGAAGAGATTTCTACGCTGGTAAACGCTTATAACGGGATGATAGACGAACTTGAAAATAGTGCCGCACAATTGGCTGCAAGCGAACGGGAAGCTGCGTGGCGGGAGATGGCAAAACAGGTGGCACACGAGATTAAAAATCCGTTAACTCCCATGCGCCTTACCGTACAGAGTTTTCAGCGGAAGTTTGATGCTGAAGATCCGCAAATAGATGCAAAGATTGAAGAATACAGTAACACGCTTATTCAACAAATTGATATTATGAGCAATATCGCTTCAGCATTTAGTAGTTATGCCGAAATGCCTGCTCAAAAAGATGAAACGTTGAACGTTGTTAAGATCACCAAATTGGCATTGGATATTTTTAACGAAAGCTATATTTACTTTTTTGCCGAAGACGAAGAAATTATTTCAAAACTGGATCGAACACAGCTTATCCGGATTGTAACAAACCTGGTAAAAAACAGTATTCATGCCATTTCCCAGCGAGAACCAGACACTCCTTCGATAGAGGTTCACGTGTTTAAAAAGGAGGACTCTGCATGTATTACCGTTCGGGATAACGGTTCAGGAATTTCAGAAGAAAATAAAGACCTGGTTTTCGAACCTAAGTTCACCACAAAAAGTAGTGGCATGGGTCTTGGGCTTGCCATGGTAAAGAATATTGTGGAGACCTATAAAGGTGAAATTACTTTTGTGTCTGCTGTAAATGATGGAACAATATTCACTGTTTGTTTTCCACTTCATAATTAAGATAAACGCCTTTAATTATAGTAGTTAGCTGTGTTTTTTGTAATTTTACAGCCAACTAAAATCCTCAAAATTTATCTACTATGGCTTACAAAAATATACTTTCAGCTTCTTCAGCAAATATCACGACGATTACCATAAACAGGCCTTCAAAGCTTAATGCATTAAATCAGGCTACCATTGCCGAACTACATAAAGCATTTAAAAAAGCCGATAATGACAAAAAGACGAAGGTTATTATCATTACCGGAAGTGGTGAAAAAGCATTTGTAGCTGGAGCAGATATCGGAGAGTTTGCAGACTATTCAGTAGTTCAAGGGGAAAAACTGGCTGCAGAAGGACAAGCAAAGCTGTTCGATTTTGTAGCACATTTATCTACCCCGGTTATTGCGGCCATTAACGGATTTGCATTAGGTGGTGGATTGGAATTGGCCATGGCGGCACATTTTCGTATTGCCAGCGACAACGCAAAAATGGGTCTTCCCGAAGTTTCATTAGGAGTAATTCCTGGCTACGGAGGAACACAGCGATTACCGCAATTGGTTGGGAAGGGGCGTGCCATGGAACTTATTATGACTGCGGGAATGATAGATGCCAACCAGGCACTACAATACGGTCTGGTGAACCACGTGACAACAACAGAGGAACTACTTCCACTAGCCGAAAAACTGGCTTCAAAAATTTCTAAAAATTCTACAATGGCCATTGCGGCAGCCATAGAAGCGGTTAATGCAGGTTTTGAAGCCGGTGAAAATGGTTTTGAAGCTGAAATTACTCAGTTCGGGAAATGTTTTGGTACAGCCGATTTCCAGGAGGGAACACAGGCATTTCTACAGAAACGTAAGGCTAATTTTCCTGGGAAATAAATAGCTGGATGAGAACTTTTATTTTTTTACTTTTTTGTTTTTCTACCGGGATAGTTTCTGCTCAAAAAATTGAATACCAGCTTATTCAGAGCAATGTTTTTGAGGATGAAAAATACAAAACAACCTTGCTTTTTGCTGAAGAAGATACCAATGGTGATATTTATGTTGTGCGTAACTTTTTGGCTAGTTTCCCTGCTCCAAAGGGGTATTATATTGAACGCTATAACGCAGCACTTGAATTATTGGACAGAACCATAATACCCATTGAAAGAAGTGAGGTGCGCGGTCTTTTTTTAAAGGAAGGAAAAGTTGCATTAATAGAATTCAGATACGTTCAAAAGGAGAAAAGCTATAATTTTTACCTGTTAGAATCTTCAAAAGAAAAATTCAGTTTTTCAGAAAAAGAGATCTTATCTATTGATCGATCTAAAATGGACAAATATGACCATTACGGAATACGAAAAGAAATAGAATATAACAGTAACCATTACTATGAGTTTGGTGATGTAGTGACATCAGATAACAAAGAGTTTTTCTCCATAAGTGTTTTGTTTAAACAAAAGAAAGGAAACGCATTTAAAATCCATACGTTCACGAAGGAGGGAGTATTGCTGTATGATTATTTATTAGATGAAATTGATGAAAAAACGTTAGACAAAAAATACAAAAAAACACCACTGCTGGTGTATCAAAATATGCTTCTTGGTGATGACGGTGTCGCATATTTGCTCGCAAAAATTTATTACAACGGCTCGTTAGAGCCAGAAAGAAAAGGAAAGCCTAATTACAATTATGAGCTTTTTAAAATTACAGGAAGTAGTCGCCACAAGCAGAAATCTCTTCTGGTGGGGGATAATTTTATGTTCGGTATGCAGCTTGTAGCATCGCAAGATAAATTATTTGCAGTAGGGGTTTACAATGATGAATTACCTTCGTTATTTAAAAACAGTTTATTATATCTGTTTTCTAAATTAGAAGGGAATGACGGTGTGGTGCGGTTCGAGGTGGATAAAGAGTTGTTTTCGGAAGTAAAAACGTATGATGTAGATTTTTCTGAAATTATTAAAGAAGACTTGAAACCTAAAGGCCGGAGTTTAGGGGGTGAGGTTTTGTCCTTTGTATCTGGTAGAGATAAATTTAACAAGGCTGGAGTAATAGCTTTTGTTCCACATAGCGTTCAATTATTACCTAATAATGATATTGTGTTAATGTTAGAACAAAGAATTACAACTGTTGCTAATAATGGAATGTCTTCTACCTCCTGGTATGGCAATACCATACTTTTAAAAGTAAATGGCCAAGGAGAATTAATTTATGATCGAGGAATCAAGAAATCATCAATTAATGGAAATTTAAATAAGGTACCTAACCATTCATTTGCCTCATTAATTAATGAAAAAGGCAGCTATATCTTATTCAATGGGGAAGCAATACCAGAAAAATTAGAAGACGGGCGCATGATTTTTGAAAATACCAATGACAATTATGCGCACATTGTACGAGTTTCGGGTAGAGGTCAGAAGCACCATCAACGTGCTTTTCATTGGTTAGATGAAAAGGTTAGTTTCGAGTTTAGATTTGCGAAGCAAATAAGTGAAAACAAACTACTCGTGGAAGTTGAAAACGATAAGAACCCCCAGCTTATGGTTATAGAAATAACAAATTAAATTGGAATAATTCCTGTTTACCTAGGATTTATTCCAAGATATAAGTAACTTTGAAGAGAACATTCACTTCAACGTTTTTATGTCTCAACTCCCCGAACACCAAAAAGGCCGTGGTGCGCAAAAGCGTATTCATAACCGTTTTTTTGAATTGAGCCACGAGCTCCGGGACGATTTCCTGAATTACTGCGAAGCCGAGGGGGAACTGGCAGACAAAAACCAAACAAAATACATAGAGGTATTTCCTAAAACATTTGTAAATAAAGTGCAAAGCCCCGATGTGGGGATGGGGTTTTCTGCCAATCCGTATCAGGGCTGTGAACATGGTTGTGTATATTGCTATGCTCGCAACAGCCATGAATATTGGGGCTATGGAGCAGGACTGGATTTTGAACGCACCATTCTTTACAAAACTTCTGCACCAGAATTGCTCGAAAAACACATTACTAAAAAATCCTGGGAAGGGCACCCCATTGTATTTTCTGGCAATACAGATTGTTATCAACCCTTGGAACGCAAGCTTGGAATTACACGAAAATGTCTTGAAGTCATGTTGAAATGGAAACACCCCACAGGCATCATCACCAAAAATAGCTTGCTGTTGCGCGACCTTGATATATTAAAGGAATTGGCTCAAATAAATTGTATTTCAGTAAATATATCCATCACGTCACTTTCAGAAAAAACACGGCGCTTGCTGGAGCCACGTACAGCCAGCATCAAACAACGGTTAAAAGTAGTGGAGGTGCTCAGTGAACACGATATTCCCGTGCGGGTCATGATGGCGCCTATTATTCCATCTTTAAACAGTCATGAAATTCTTCCTTTGGTAAAGAAAGTTTCAGAACTAGGCGCGAAGGATGTGGCTTACACAGTGGTACGCTTAAACGGACAAATAGCTGAAATCTTTAGCGATTGGATACACAAAGCACTGCCAGACAGAGCTGAAAGAATTTTAAACCAGATAGCCCACTGCCATGGAGGGAGCTTAAACGATAGCCGTTTTGGCACACGAATGCGAGGGGAGGGTAATTTTGCACTTCAGATTAAGGAAACTATGGCATTGGCAAAGCGGAAATACCTTCCGAAAGAGAAGTTAGCTGCTCTGGACAGCACGCATTTTCTTCAGTTAAAGAATCCGCAGACACGTTTATTTTAAATGGTATCTTTGATTTTTTGTTACAAACTAAAACGATTCAGCTACCTATAGTCATGCGCACCAGTTTTTTACTTTTTGTATGTTTTCTTTCTGTGTTTGCAGCTTCCTCTCAAACTGAAAAAGAACTCAGCTCTCTATCTTTCGACGCAATACGAGACACCATACATGCGTATCGCTTTAAAGCATCTGAAAAATCTTTAACTGCAGGTAAAGCCTATGTTTTAAAAGCACAAAAAGAAGGGGACAAGGAAAATGAATGGCTTGGGATGGAGTCTATTGCATTGCATTATGTAAGAAGTAGAGATTACAAAAGTGCACACGACCAGGCTCTAAAAACATTAGCATTTGCCCGAAGTCACAAGTTACGCAAACTCGAACTGAGAGCCCTGGTCTTTCTGGGAGACTTGCAAATATTGGTAACTTCTGCAAAAGAGCAATTAGCCTATTATAACGAACTTCTGGAGCTGGCCGAAGCCTACGGTATTGATGAGTACCGCGAAGCAGCATTCAATAAAATCGCCACAATTATGGATATAAGTGGCGATACAAAAAAGGCACTGGCCATACGAAAACGAACGCTTGCTTATTATAAAGACAAGCCTTTAGATTCAACATTCACACAAAAGGATAAAAATAATGTGGTCATGTACTCCTATAGCTCATTAGGAGGAACATATATGCTCGCAAAGCAATTGGATTCGGCAAAAATAATTGCAAGCAAAGTAAAAGGGTTTTTAAGTAAAGAAATAGACTCCTGCAATGCCGCATACCTCTATTTACTGGAGGCTGAAATAGCCTTTAAAGAAAACAACTTTAAACTAGCTAAGGAAAAATTCATAAAAGGCTATGGTGTTTGCCCGAGTGAGTACGATATTATTGCCTTAAATAAAGCTTATAACCTAGGCAAGGTTGAACTGGGTGCCAAAAATCATGAGGAAGCAAAAAGAATTCTACAACAGGGGCTGGACGACTATCAGGTTACCGCTGCAGAAGAAGGGTTTATGAGCGACTACTACGAACAGCTGGCCGAAGCTTACAAACATACTGGCGATTTTGAACAGGCTAGCTATTTTTTTGAAAAGCACCTTACTACTCAGGAAGAATACACTAAATTAAAAGACAACGCTAAAGAAGTTATCCTAAAAGACGAAAGGGAAGCGTTTAAAAAAGAGTTTGATGCTTTGAAAGTTCAAAAAGAGCAAAGTCAGGTCTATCTCAACTATCTATTCCTGGGAGCGTCTGTAATTATTTTAATACTGTTGTTCTTTCTTTTGAAATTTTATAGAAACAAAAGACAGAACGAAGCAAAATTTGAAGCTTTACTGGCAAAAATAAAAGCCGCTAAATCTCCGGAAGAAATTATAGATACTAAAGATCAAGAGCTGGAAGAAAAAGAAACAACCGATGTTCCTGAAGAAACCAAGCAACAGATATTAGCAGGCTTAAAAAAACTGGAAGAAAAGAAATATTTCCTGCAACAAGACTGCAACTCCTACAACGTTGCCAAAAAAATTGGAACCAATACTACTTATCTGTCGAAAGTGATAAACTCCCATTTTGGAAAGAATTTTAACACCTATATTAATGATCTCCGGATAAACTATGCCATTGTACGTATAAAGAACGATGTATTGTTTAGGTCGTATTCCATCCAATCCATTGCCGAAGAAATAGGCTACAAAAGTGCCGATAGCTTTACCAAATACTTCAAAAAGGATACGGGATTAAATCCTTCTTTCTATATTAAAAACATTAAGAATGTTGTCTAAGAAAATGTACAATGTAAGACAAACGGAGGTACGATTTTTAACTTCCTGATGCATCTTCACTACATATTTTTCAGCATATATTTTTTCTTGCTGAAACGACTAGATCTGTTAAAAACACCCCTTACATACCCAAATTTATAAATTTAGGGTTACACGTTTATTGAAGTTTTAAAATTTCAATAAAAACACGCTATCTCTTTAAATTCAATATGCGACAACTTTTTGAAGCTTCCCCAATTTGCTGAAAATGGGGAAGCTTCACTTTTATATAGGTGGTTTGTGTTGCAGATTTGTCTCATCAAACAATCACAACCCCGAAACAAGCGGGAATAAAAAAGCAACATATGAAAACACAAAACAACACGTTCGCAAAAAGAATCATCATCACATTTGTAATTGCCTTCGTTGCACTACTATCCATTCCTTTTGGTTTTGGAATGTACTCTGGCATAAAATTACATACAGGGGTTACAGGTAAGATTGAAAAAGCAATCGATAAGCATTGTCAGTGTGAGGAGGTACGGTTCAATCTCTCGGCTCATGGACTTCAATTTAGTAAAACGGATGGGTTTACCTCCCAAAAAGCTTCTTATGTACTTAAAAACTGCACGTATGAAGGAACTGTCGTTGAAGAAGCAACCAGAATAAACAATCGTTTAAAAAGCACGGTTGCAGGCTATGAAACCCTGGATCTCATTGAGCTTACATTTAAAACTGCCGAGACAACTGAAACTGTAAAAATTAAAGATGGCAGCGTTTTATAAGCAGCAACTTTTCAAAATTTTTAAAACCTTAACTATGAAAAATAACACCACACAACGTATTCAATTCATAAAATTTGGCATTGGAATATTAATAGGAGTCACTATTTACCTTCTTGTAACACTCATCTTTTAAACTAAACATCATGATAACAATTGTAGAAATAACCATAGCCATTATTCTTTCTTGGCTTTAACAGAAACTAAGTACAACTTAAAATTTTAAATACTCAAATTATGAAAAATCTAAAAAATATTTTTACGCTAGTTGCCCTCGCATTGGGTCTTATAACTGGTTTTGCACAACAAAATGATAACAGCTTATTATGGAAAGTGGAGGGGAATGGCATTAAAACCTCTTATGTGTTTGGTACATTTCACATGCTTCCTAAAAAGGATTTTGAATTACAGAACAAGGTTACGAATGCCTTACAGAATTCAGAAATATTGGTGCTGGAGCTAGATATGGACGATCCAAAAATGCAAACCGAAATGATGCAGTTGTCGGCCCTTAAAGACGGTAAAACATTAGCCGAATTTATGGATGCCGAAGAATATACTTTAATAGACACCTATTTAAAGGAAAAAATGGGAATGGGGCTTGACAGCTTTAAAACATTTAAGCCGCTATTGGTTTCTAGTATGGTAATGATGGGGTATTTGGGAGCAGATATGGCTAGTTATGAAGCATCCTTAATCACAATGGCAAAGGAACAAGAAAAGGAAATCAAAGGCCTGGAAACTGTCGCTTTTCAAATGGGAGTTTTTGATGAACAACCTTATGACGAACAATTGGATGAAGTGGTAAAATTACTAAAGGAAAAAGATGTTATGAAAGACATGTTCAACGAAATGATTGCTCTTTATAAAAATGAAAATATTGAAGGTTTGTATGACTATATGGACGATTTTTTTAACGGAGACCAGGCACAATTGGATAGAATGTTACACGCCAGAAACCAAAACTGGATTCCTAAAATGAGCGAATATTCAAAAGAACAAACTGTTTTTTATGGTGTAGGTGCAGGCCACTTAGGGGGTACACTTGGAGTAGTTAATCTATTGAGAGAAGCGGGGTATATTGTAACGCCAGTCTTAGAATAAGCTGAATTAGTATAACACTTAACCCAGTATTGCCAAAAGGGTAGTTTCTGGGTTATTTTTATTTCAATACAATTTGTGAGCTCAAAAATATGCTGAAAATAAGATAGTTGTAAATAAGTATAGCAGTCTACATATATAAATTGCGACTTATATTAGTTGTAAAGTTAAGTTATGTGGTGTATTTTCATAGGAGATTAATAATCAATGAATTCTGGCTTTAATGAAATCACTTTACTTTAGAATAGTATGTATCTGGTTTATTTTATTTTCTTCCTTTACGGTAACTTCTCAAACCTTGCTGCGCGCTACAGTTTTAGATGCTGAAACAAAAAAACCAATTGCCAATGCTAAATTTGGCATAGTAGACCAAGGAATTGGTGTGCTTACAAATGAAGAAGGAAAATTTACCTACAGAAAATACCATCAGGTTTTAGATGAGACAAGTGAATTTGAAGTTTCTGCGATTGGATACCTAAATTTAAAAGGAACTATTGATGTGCTTCGAAAACTTCAAAATAAGCGCGGGGTGATTTATTTGCAAAAAGCTTCGGCACAACTCATATCTTTAAAACCTTCCGGAAAAATTGCAGTGTTTTGGGATGCTTCAGCAAAAAGTGCTTCTCGAAATCCAGAAAACGAAATAGCCTATCTAAAAGAATACCTAACTACTACAAACGCCAAGGAATTTTCAGTAGTAGTTTTCAACGAAGCGATTATTGAAAACCAGAGTTTTAAAATTTCAGAAAAAAGTATAGAAGCCTTACAGAATCTTCTTAGTGCGATACCTTATAAAGGTGTTTCAGATTACGGATTGCTAGAAAAAATCCAAACAGATGAAGTGCTACTTTTTGCTGAGTCCAAACCTACGTTTGGAATGTTTCAGCTTAGCCAAAATACACCAGTGCACATTGTAAATAGTAGTCCTGCAACCACTTCCGATGCCTATTTTGAAAGTTTAGCGCAGTACACATCAGGAGCCTATAAAAAACTGAATGAAGCACGCACCCAGACCGGAGTTGTAGAAGAGGCTTCTTACGTGACTGGACGGTATATGCAAATGGAAGCACCCGTTCCGTTTGCCATTATTTCAAAAAAAGGAGACTTAAAGGAATACTTCACAGATGCCGAAGGATATTTTAAGATACCAGCTACTCATGGAGATGTGCTTACCTTTTATTCGCTGGGAAACTTCCCAAAAACACTCAATATTACATCAAAAACAACGTATCAGTTAATCGCAGTTCCAAAAGCCGAGCAGCTGGCAGCAGTTAACTTAAAAGCTAAGAAACAACGGTCGCAGTATGCCTTCGATTCTATTCGCCAGTTAGATGTTGTAGAAGGTCGCACAGTGCCTGTACGATCTGTCCATAAAAGCCAGTTTAACAAAAATGCATTTAGCATAGCAGATGCCATAGATGGTATGTTTGGAGCTAAAGCGGTATACAACCGCGCAACTGGAGACGCTTATATAACAGTTGGGGGAGGCTGTGCAAGAATTTTCGTAGACGGGTTTGAACTTAGCAATATAAACGCAATTCCTGCACACGTAGTAGAAAATATTTCTATTTATGAATCGTATAGTATGGTGCTACCGTGTCCTTCAAGGATTATTGTAACTACAAGAATGCATCCAGATAGGATAGACCAAAGATTGCGTACAAAAGGATACGAACAATTGAAGAATAATTTTTATACGGAGCAGGTCCCTACATTAAAAACAGAAGGTTTGGGGTCTCCATATTTTCCAAAGAATCCTATAACTGGCGTTATAAAAGGGAATGGTACCGTGTTGCAAGGGGTGAGTGTATTGTGTAAGGGCACTCTAAATGAGGTGTTTACCGATGCCAATGGTGCTTTTTCTATACAAGCTGCCGAAGGTGATATACTCGAAATAAAGCATTTTGGGATGTACCCTAAGCGTGTTGTGGTTACAGATAAAAAACAATATACCATAGCACTTATTACCAAGGCTGAAATCTTAGATGAAGTACAACTGTCCAAAAAAATAGAAAAACCGTCTACGGATTACGATTCTTTTGATCCAACAACAAAAATGGAAATCGTAAATGGTAAAAAATATGATGTTCGTGGTGTCATGTTTAAGGAAGATTTAAACCAGGCAGGAGCCGATATTTATGAGACTGTAAAAATGAGCGATTCCAGAATTGGTGTAACTGGAGGTACGGCTTTGGGAAATAAAAGATTTGTTTACAAAAGAGGGCCTGGTAGTGGAAGCCTGTACATTCCACTAACAGCAATTGTAGATGGAGTTGCCATGGATGCAATGGGCGTAAACCCTAACTTAGTAGAGCGCGTTAGTGTTTATATAGCGCCCATGAGAGAAAAGGATTCTAAGATCTTTATCACTACTAGAAATCATCCCGATATTCGAAAAAAATTCCTTGCTGAAAATGATATTGCTCTAAAAAATAACATTTACAAAGAAGAAGTAACCAAGCTAGGAAGCAGAAACAGCGAGAACCCATATTTTGATGCAAAAGAAATCTCGGGTACAGTGCGCGTAAACAATATTCCATTGCAAGGGGTGAGTATTCTAAAAAAAGGAACTTTAAATGAGGTGCTTACAGATGGAGAGGGTTCTTTTACCCTGAAAGCTGTTGCAGGTGATATTCTCAAAATTAAACATGCCGGAATGTATCCAAAAACAGTAGTGGTAACCGATACATTAACCTACGAAATAGCACTAATAAATAAAACAGAAGTTTTAGATGAGGTTTCGGTGAAGGCCAAAATAGAAGAAACTGAAAAAATGATACCTACTGCCTATGGTACTAAAGATAAAAAGTCGGTTGGCTACAAAGTGGAAAGTGAATTGGCAGAACTTATTTCACCTGGCGATATAACTTTTGACCAAGTCGCCATTCGCATACCAGGAATACTTGTAGACCCAGGAACTAAGCAATTGTTTTTTGAAAGAGGGTATGGTGCTATAAAAAAATCACCTATTATGATTGTTGTAGACGATGTGCCAATGTCGCAGAGCACTTTACAAACTATAAATCCGCAAACCATAACCAATGTCACGGCCTTAAAAGGGGTTGTAGCCACAAATAAATATGGAAGCCAAGCCTTTGGAGGGGTTTTATTAATTACTACGCTAAACAATTCGTTTGCTGAAAATCAAGAACAACAAGACCTAAGGGTACAAAATAATATCTATACTGAAACATTACCATCGCTAAATTTTGACGCTTTAAAAGCCGATTATATTGATGAAGTTGCCCTAAAACTTAGCACTAAGATTAAGCTTGAAAAATACAGGAGTATTAAAAATACTTACCTGGATAAAGTAGATTTTTATGTGGATATGGCGCTTTATTTTCAGCAAATTGATGCTGGTGCGGCACGTGAAGTTAGAAACGATTTTGCGCTACTGGCTAAAGACAATATAAAGGCACTTCGAATTTTAGCTTACCTCAACGAACACGCTGGAGAGTTTCTACAAGCTCAAAAAGTATACAAACGAATTGTGGCAATGGACCCTAGTAATCCACAATCATATCGAGATTTGGCGCTTATTTACCAAGAAACTGGCGAATATGATAAAGCATTAGAATTGTATGTAAATATGTTAGGTGATCAAGTTCCAGGCATAGATTTTTCGTCGTTAACGTCGGTTTTAAGTAACGAGTTGCAACGACTTATTAATTTGCATAAGCATCACATTAATTATCAAAGACTTTCGAACGACTGGCTTATTGCAAATTTCAACATAGATGTCCGCATGACCGCTTCCTGGAGCGATAGCAATGCACCTTTTGAATTTCAGTTTGTAAACCCACAAAACCGCTTTTTCAATTGGAATTCCGACAAAAAACTGAACAAGAATATTGACAAAAATACGGGAACCGAAGAATTTGTAATAGACGATGCAGACCCTGGGAATTGGTTGATAAATGTTCGCTATACAGGCGACGTAAATGCGGCTAATATTCCGCCCTATTTAAAATACACGGTCTATAAAGATTATGGCACACCCAAAGAAACCAGAACTATAAAGCTGGTAAAGCTTGAGAGTCAGCTCCAAAAAGTGACGTTAGATTCCTTTGTGTATTAATTGTATAACCATCAAAAATTAGTTTCGTATGAACTATTATTTTACACTTTTGTTGTTTCTAGTAACAAGTTTTTCTCTAGTTGCACAGGAAGTAATGACCATTGCAGCCACTGTATTGGATGAACAGACAAAGGAGCCCGTCTCTTTTGTAAATGTTGGCTTTCCTGAAAAAGGCATTGGTACCGTGACCAACGAATATGGAAACTTTAGTCTTACCTTGAATAATAAAGACATAGGTGAAGATACTGTGCTTCAAATTTCTTCTTTAGGATATAAAACTAAGAACCTGCCAATACATAGTTTAGGTGCTCTCACCTCAAATAAAGCACTTGTATATCTTACCCCGACCCAGTATGCTTTGGATGAAGTGGTACTTACAAGTGAAAAACGAGATTTTGATAGGCTTGGAAGTTATACTTACAGCAAAGAAAACCTTGGATATTGGATGAATAAGGAGGGCTTAGGAGGTGAGATTGCAACTCGCATTAATGTAAATAAAAAAAACACACAGCTCCAAAATCTCACCTTTAATATTGTTGAAAACAAAGGAGATAGTTTGCTTGTAAGGGTAAAAGTATATGATTATCACAGGGGCTTTCCTGGTAAGAACCTTGTTACTCAAAACATTTTTCACACCATAACCAGAAAAAAAGGTGTAGAGACTATTCCTTTGAAGGAATACAACATTATTGCCCATGAAGATGTGATTGTAAGTCTGGAGCTGGTAAAAGTGTATGGCTCCTATATTTATTTTTCGTTGTCATCTACACCTTACGGAGGTCTTGCTTACACCAAAGAACGCAGTATGGATAGCTGGAAGTCTTATAGAGGGACAGGAATAGCTTTTGGACTCATTGCTTCATACCCGTCAGAATCTGCTGAAAAAGATATTGTTTCACGCTCGAAACCCAGAAACATAGATCTATACTGGGATGCTTCGCTCCCAGCCAAAAACCGAAATGTTGATGAAGAATTAAAATTACTAGGCAAGTATATAAATCATCTGGGAGATGTAACTATTCGCGTTGTTACATTTAGTCATGGACTGTCTGTTGAAGAAACGTTCAACATTAAAAATGGAAGAAGTAAAGACCTAGAGGAGTATTTAGAAAACACCTATTATAATGGCGCCACAGACTTTTCTGATGTCTTAAAGCGAAACCTAAATAGCGCAAATGTAGCACTCGTCTTTACAAATGGGAGATCAATATTAGCACCATTAAAACCTACTGTAACTATTCCAATCTTTTGTATTAACTCTTTAGACCGTGCTGCAGACGCCAACCTTCAGGAAATTTCTTATGCTAGCGGCGGACATTATATAAACTTATCCAGAATAAAAGTGAAAGATGGTCTCGCCTATTTAACAAAGGATATTGAAGATAAAAGCGCCTATAGTAAGGACCAACAGGTAGATACATCTGATTATTTATACGGTGTAGTTTTCAACGAAAACGACATTCCGTTGCAAGGCGCAGCAGTACAAATTAAGGGTTCATTTACACAAGTAGAAACAGATGCAAACGGCACCTATGCAATTGATGCGGTGCCTGAGGATATCTTGATAATTAAGGCTTTCGGGATGCATAGAAAGGATGTGTTAGTAGGACTAAGTAAAAAATTAAATATTCAGTTGAAAACAAAAAACGAACTACTGGATGAAGTTTTTCTGGAAACAAAAGTTGCAGACTCAGGTAGAGAGAAAAAAATAGACTCGCTGTTTGCTACCAATAAAAGAAGAGGTATAGACATCTTATTACATAACTCTATTACAAGTGAAGAAATATCTCCTGATAAGGTCGAGCTACATCAGGTTTTAAACGAACAAAATGGAGTTATTGCAGTACAAAATGGATTAGGGAATACATATTCATATGTACTAAGAAGAACTTTATCTAACCCTGGACACGATGCTGCCCGTGCAGCCATTGTTATTGATGGAGTAATTTATGACCCAACTTCAAATGTGGTGCTTTTTCTCGATCCTCAAACAATTGATAATATAATTATTCTACAACCAGGAATGTCTACAGTGCGATATGGCCCAGTTGCCGCTTTTGGAGCGATTGTCATTGAAACAAAAAGCTACTCAGCCTCTAAAAACAAGAAAATTGAAGAAGAGAATACATCATCGATACTAGCTACTGGGAATGATTATAATGAAGACTTATTTACCTTGGAAATGGTAAAAAACAAGAAACAATCACCTAAGTATATTCATAATCTGGAAGAATCTGCTACAATGGAAGAAGCCAAAATGCGTTATCAAAAACTTCAGAGAGTATATGGGAATACGATTCCATTTTATCTGCAAACTGCAAATTATTTTGAAACCTGGGATACATCTTTCGCAGATGCAGTCCGTTCCAATATAATTACTTTGGCTTTAGATAATGTAAAAGCTTTAAAGGCGCTTGCTTTTGCATATGAGGAAAAAGGAGCATTACAAAAAGCAAACTATCTATATAAACACATAATAAATATTGTTCCCGAAAATTTACAATCGTATCTAGATGTTGCTAGAATTAGCGAAGCATTAGGTGATATTAAAACCGCTGAAACCTTATACACTCAATTACTCTATAATACCATTCCAAATGTGAATGCAGAGGAAGCACAAGAGCAGGTCATTAATGAGTTTAGAAAACTTGTGGCCAATCATAAATCGCAGATCAATTTTGATGAGTTGCCTGAAGAATTTTTAAAAGTGGGCTTTAAACAGGATGTAAGAATTGTGTTTGACTGGAACGATCCTACAGCCGAATTTGAATTACAGTTTGTAAGTCCGGAGAATAAATATTATAAATTTTCACATACATCTTTTGAAAATAAGACCTATATGGAACAAGGGGTTAAAGATGGGTTATTATCTAAGGAGTTTATTTTGGATAATGGTGAAAAAGGCCGGTGGCTCATAAATGTAAACCACCTTGGGGAAGTGGAACAAGAAAATCCGACCTATTTAAAATATACCTTATACCAAAATTACGGGCTCCCAAATGAAACAAAAGAAATAAAAGTGATAAACCTTTCAGATTACAATCAAAAAGTAACCTTGGATTCTTTTACATTATAATCGAGTTGGATCAAGTTTTGATGCTATAAATAGAAAATCCTTACATAACATACAATGAAAAAGGCTATAAAAATAATGTTATTCCTATTGTGTTTTACCACATTGGGATATGCTCAGGACAGAAGTCAATTTAGGAATGGTATTGTTGTATCACTACCAGATAAGCAACCCATTTCTAATGCAGTAATTACCATTAAAGGAACATTTCTAGAAACAGAAACTGATAAGAATGGATCTTTCTCCATAGCTACTGTTCCAGGCGACGAATTAGTAATCACTGCATTTTTGATGAATTCAAAAACGGTCTCTGTACCGTCTAATAATCAACCATTAAACATTGAACTTGAATACAATGCTGAAGTTTTGGAAGCCATTACCCTTCGAGAAAAACAAACCAAAGAAGGCTATCTTGAAAGAGACTTTATAGAAAAGGATAAAAAGGAAATTGGCTATTCTTACCAAGACTTGCAAACCGAATTCATTAACGGAGCCGATATAGATTTATATACGGTTGCAAGAAAAATACCTATGCTGGACGTGGCACAAGGTCCATTTGGAGGTCAAGTTGTTTATAATTCGAGAATGCGTGGTGCCTTGGGTGGGAGTAAAGTCCCTATCCAGGTAGTTGTGGATGGTATATCTGTAGATCAAAATGCTTTAGCATTTATAGATCCGAGGCAAGTAACCAATATAACCATATATCGAAGTTTGGCCGGAACTGTAAAGTATGGAACTTTTGGTGCTGGGGGGGTAATGCGCATTACAACCACGAACACAACAAAAGTAAGAACAGATACAAGGGAAATACCATCACTGGTCATTAAGGGCAATAATTATGAGGAAGGGATTTTGCCAATTTCAGATAATACTACTATTGCTACGGCTCCTTTTATACGAGAAATAAAAAGGTATACCAACTTAGAAGATGCGTTCAAGGCATATAACCTGCAACGTGAACAAGCGGCAACAAGAAACTTGGCGTACTACTTGGATATGGCTAATTACTTTTCGAGATGGGGGGCTACGCATAGCTATACTGTTTTATCAGATTTGTTTGAACAAGCAAACGATAACCCACGAATTTTGAAGGCCATTGCCTTTACATTGGAAGAACAGGGGCATTTCGCACAAGCAACGTTCGTCTTGGAAACACTTTTGGAGCTCCGACCAGATAACATACAAGCTTACCGGGACGTAGCAAGACTGTATACGCAAATAGGGAGGTACAACCTCGCAGCCACACTATACAAACAAATGATATACAATACCGTACCCAACGTAGATTTTGAGCCTATACATCCTATTGTTTTTAACGAGTTTAGGCATTTAATAGCGAATCATAAAAGAAAGATAGATTTCTCGAACATTCCTAATGAGTTTATGTCGGTCAATTTCAAGAAAGATGTGCGTATCGTGTTGGAGTACACCAATCCACTGGCAGAATTTGAAGTTCAATTTGTGAGCCCCAAGAAGAACTATTATACCTGGCGGCATACTTTTTTTGATAGCAACGATTTAATTGAAAACGAAATTTCGAAAGGATTTGCACTCAAAGAATTTATTATCGAGGATGCAGATTATGGTAATTGGCTCGTGAATGTAAAAAATAGCAATGGTACGAACGATGCAGTTCCAACACTGCTAAAATATACCATATACCAGGACTATGGATTACCCACTGAGAAAAAAGAGGTGAAGGTGGTGAACCTCTCTCAATTTACTGATAAGGTAACGCTCGACAATTTTATCTATCAATAAAACCTAAAATATATTACCGCTCACCGTTCCATTCAGCATAAAACTGTTCCAGAAATTGCTCCATAAAATTATGACGTTCCTGAGCAATTATTTTTGCTGTTTCAGTATTCATTTGGTCTTTCAACAACAGTAACTTTTCGTAAAAATGATTCAGGGTAGGCGCCGTGGAGGCTTTGTATTCCGAAGGAGTCATTCCTAACTGAGGCGGAATAGCAGGATTATATAGTTTTCGATTTTTAAAGCCTCCGTAGTTAAACGTTCGTGCAATGCCAATAGCTCCCATGGCATCCAGCCTATCGGCGTCCTGCACTACTTCTAGTTCTTTAGAGTGAAACGTTTTTTGTGCATTTCCTCCTTTAAACGAAACATTGGCAACTATGTTTACAATGTGGGTTTTTCCTTCTTCTGAAATTTTCTGAGACGATAAAAACCGGGCGGTCTTTTCAGGGCCAATCGTGTCATCTCCTCCATGAAACTTAGAGTCGGCTATGTCGTGAAGTAGCGCGGCCAGTTTTACCACTAGGGTATTAACTTCTTCCCCTTCGGTAAGTAAACAGGCATTTTTATAAACACGTTCTATATGAAACCAATCGTGACCTCCTTCTGCATTCCACAATTCTTTTTTTACAAAGGCTATGGTGTTTTCAATAACTACGATTTCTTCAGCCTTACTCATGAACAATGTCTTTTAGTACAGTTTGTTCTACTAAAGAAATAAGTCCTTCGGGTGTATGTGCTGAAACTTCTATGGATTCATGAATCTTCATTTTTAAATGAACACCCAATGGCATCGGAAACATTCCATAGCGTTGCAATTTCCATGAATTACTGATACTTACAGGGACTATTACAGCATTGGGAGCATGCTGAAAAAGTATTGAAAGTCCTTTTGTTTTAAAAGGCTTTGGATGTCCATCACGACTTCGGGTACCTTCGGGAAAGATGACCACGGCGCGATTGTTTTCAGAAATATAGTGTGCCATTTTTTTTATTTGAGCCGTGGCTTGCTCAGGGTTTTTGCGGTCTATTAATACCGAACCGCCTTTACGTAGATTGTAGGAAATAGAAGGAATTCCTTTGCCTAATTCAATTTTGGAGATAAATTTTACGTGCAACTTCCGTAAAAACCAGATTAAAGGGGGAATATCCCACATACTCTGGTGGTTAGAAGCAATAATAACTGGCTTGTTTACAGGTAGGTTTTCTGGAAGTTCAACGGTAAAACGAGTCCCCAAAATATTGAGGCAGCGCATTAAAAACCACTGTAATGCATCGACTATTTTTTTGTGAGCATTGTATCCAAACCAGTTAAAAGCAACCCACTGTATAGGATGAAACAAAACTAGTGTTATACCAAACAGTAAATAAAACACAACTGAAAATGGATAGCTTAAAATCTTCAAAATTAAAATGAATTATAAAAAATCATAGGTTACTGAATGCCACCACACAAAAATAAAAAACTGTTCCCTTTATACTATAGGAAACAGTTTTAAAATATATATTTAAGCAATGCCCCTTTTTCAACTCCTCTCCCAAAGGGAAAGGCGGGGTGAGGTGTTAACAATACTCGTTAAACGCTCCCTTTAAATTTTCTGCAATCATATCGGCTGGACGTCCTTCAATGTGGTGACGCTCTAGCATATGCACTAATTCACCATCTTTAAACAACGCCATTGAAGGCGAACTTGGAGGGAATGGTACCATTTGTGCTCTTGCGGCATCTACCGCTTCACGGTCAACCCCCGCAAAAACAGTTACTAAATGATCTGGTGTTTTTGCGTTTTGCAAGCTCATACGGGCTCCCGGGCGCGCGTTTGCCGCTGCACAACCACAAACTGAATTTACAACTACTAACGTGGTTCCTTCTTTTGCTAACGCATCTGTTACGTCCTGTTCTGTATATAATTCACTAAAGCCTATACTCGTTAGGTCTTCGCGCATTGGTTTTACTAATTCTGCTGGATACATAATCGTTTCTTTTAAATCATTAAAATTGAGGTACAAAGATACTAAATTCGCTACGCTTATAAATCACAAAAGCATCAAATCCCAAACTTTAAGCCTCCCTTGCCCCCAAAGTGAAGCTAAAACAATCCCTTTTTAAATCTACCTACGTAACAAACCCCTCCCAACCTTTACTTATATTTGCACTTCTTATAAACATATAAAGAGAAAAGTAGATGATTCGTTGGTTGTTGGCCGTATTGGGCTATACATTTTATAGATTTCCAGGTGCCATTCTTGGCTTTATCATAGGGAGCTTACTTGACAATGTAATGGGCGGAAAACGTAAGTCAGGAGGCGGATTCCAACAAGTATTTCAGCAACAAAGAAGTGAAAATGTTTCCCCTGCCGATTTTGAACTAAACCTGCTCTCGTTAGCCTCCCTCGTTATCAAGGCCGATGGTGTAGTAAACCAAAAAGAACTGGACTACGTACGCCAGTATTTTGTGCAAGCCTACGGAAAGGAACGCGCTAATGCTACGTTTAAGGTTTTTAACGAAGTGATTAAGAGCAGAGAAATCAATTCAGCAAAAATTTGCGCGTTACTACGAAGCCGGACCCGCTACGAATCCAGGTTACAAATCCTACACTTTTTGTTCAGCATTGCCAATGCAGATGGTCATGTAACACAGGCCGAAGTTGTTGAAATTAATACTATAGCACGTTACCTCGCTATTCAACTACAGGATTTTGAAAGTATAAAAGCAATGTTCTTTAAAAACCCGGATAGTGCTTATAAAATTCTGGAAATAGACCGTACTGCTACCGACGCTGAAGTAAAAAAGGCGTATCGAACTATGGCCAAAAAGTACCATCCAGACAAACTGCAGCATATGGACGAAGCCTATCAAAAAGGTGCTGAAGAAAAATTCAGAATGGTACAACAAGCCTACGAACAATTGCAGAAAGAACGAGGGTTTTAGAATAGTCACCTCGACTCTGGAGAGGTCACACAAGTAGCTCCGTCCCAGATTTATTATTTGGCTAACATACTCAAATGCGACCTCTCAGTCCTGCCCGCCTTCTTCGAGACAATTAACTTGCTTTCTCCACAACCACTCGTTGCTTAATCTCATTCCCCTCCTGGTCAACAGCCATTAACACATACTCCCCGGACAAAGGTTGCAGCGCTATTTCATGAAATGTTTCTGTTGTAGTTATAAAACTGCCGTCCAGGTACCAATAAACTTTAGTCTCTGGATTGCGATGGGCAATTTTAAAGATGACATCCTGTGTTTGTTCTTCAAAATTTTTAGCGAGTAAAATGGTTTCGTTTTTCTTCGGAACTATAAACTCCATCAAATGTTCTCCTTCCTGCAAACAATCGGGCCTAAAGGGTGGGAGCACTTTATATTCGGGATGCAAGGGAGCGTAATAGTATTCCAGGATTGGCGGAAGGGCAAACCACGATTCCTGTTTCATTTCAGCCAGCTCATAACAAGAGGAATTCACGCGATATTGTTCATTCTCAGCAAGAAAAACTTGTTGATGATAGGGACAAGGTTCTGTTCGTGTGCCGTTTTTCGGAATAAATTCTAAAACAGTTTCCCCACAAAAAATACCGGCTAGATGTCCACTCGCAGTACAAACAGAAACTTCAGTTAGCTCATCAAAAGGAGTGGCAAACCAATTGCTTTTAGGGAGTATATCCAACACATCGAACAAGACAGGAGCCGCTGCCTGCAAGCCTGTTAATCCAGGCCGTCCTTCTCCATCTGCATTTCCTGCCCAAACCCCAATCGCATATTTCTGAGTCACACCTACCGCCCAGGCATCCTTAAATCCAAAACTTGTACCGGTTTTCCAGGCAATAGGTTGACTATTACTAAAGAATTCCCAGTTCTTTTCTCCCACCGGCCGATTTACTTTTTGCAAGGCTTCAAAAGTTTTATAGATACTGCCTGCATTAAAAACAGTAGGGATTTTAATTTTTTCTGAAGTTATTTTTTCTTCTGAACGATAAGTAGGTTGTTTAAAATCGGTTGTTCGGTATTCACTGGAAGTCTTGTTGAAAAAATTGAGTGTAGATGCCATCCCAGCATAGGCATTGGTAATTTCCCACAAAGAGCTTTCAGCACCTCCTAAAATTAAGGAAAGCCCATAGTAATTGGCATCACGATCTATACTTGATAATTGCAGTTCATCTAATTTTTTGTGAAAACGTTCAAGTCCATAAGATCGAAGCATTCGTACAGCGGGAATGTTAAGTGACCTTGATAAGGCAATACTCGCTGGCACAGCACCATTGAATTCCTTGTCAAAATTTTCAGGCTGATACCCGTTAATGGTCGTTGGTATATCTGCCACCAATGTATTGGGCAACAGCTCTCCGCTGTTCAGTAACGCTGTGTATAAAAAAGGTTTTAAAATACTTCCTGTGCTTCGGGGCTTATCGATTATATCAACAAAATTATTGTTCTCTGCCGTGGTTGGTGCATTTCCAATGTATGCTAAGATTTCACGGGTTTCCACATTCAGGACTAAAACCGCCAGGTTATGAATTTCATTTTGTTGTAATTCATAATGCCGCTCCTTTACGATTCGGTTTACCGTAGCCTGTAAGTGTAAATCGATAGTAGTTTTAACCCGTTTCCCGGGTTGTTCTTTACGTATTTTTTCGGTTAAATGAAGTGCAGTTTCAGGCAATTGAAAAGGCTTACCTGGCAAGGGCTCTTCCAGGGCCAATTCATAAGTAATTTTATTAATAATTTCTTTTTGGAATAACTTTAGCAATAATCTATCTCGTTTTTCTTTTAAAAGGACTTCGTTTTTTCCTGGAAAAATCAGAGAAGGTGCATTGGGTAAAACCGCTAACGCAGCAGACTGCCCCCAACTTAATTCACTGGCAGGAACACCAAAGTAGCGCCAGGCTGCTGTTTCTAATCCAACCACGTTCCCACCAAAAGGAGCATACGAAGCATAAAAATTCAGGATGTCTTTTTTAGAATACTCTGCTTCCAACCGGGTAGCTTGAAAGATCTCGATCACTTTTTCGCCGTAACTACGTTGCTTATTTTTTCGCGATAAGCGAATCACTTGTTGCGTTAGGGTACTTCCTCCACGACGCTTATCAGTAGTGAGATTTCCCCACATCGCTTTGGTGATGGAAATAGGATTAAACCCGGGATGCTGGTAAAAATATTCATCTTCAAAATGTAAAACAGACTGCTCAAAACGGTACGGTACCGAATCTAATTTCGGGAAACGGTACTGACCGTCTATGGCAATACGAGCGCCTATTAAAACTCCTTCTCTACTTTCTACAACTGTTGAAGTGGGATCTTTAAAAAGTGGCCGTGGCAAACAAAAAAACCAACATACCAGCCCCGCCAAAAGCAAACTAAGTTTGATTTTGTGTTTTTTGAGGGTATGTATTGTTTTTTGTTTCATTTAAAATCCTTTTAAAATCTATAGGATAGCTGGTACGCCAAACCATTAGACATCTTTCAACTCAGGCAACCAGTAAAGCGTTCTGCCAGCTACTGATTACTGACTAACCTCAACCCAAACCCCTTGATTTCTTGCGTAATAATTAGCATCGTACATCGCTTCTACTTGTGTTCCAGGTAAATAATAGGTTCCCAAATAGGAGGCATTTAGCTTTACAGTAAACGTTTTGGTTTTCTTAGCGGGTAAATCGAAATAAAAATTAACCCGGTCGTCCCGAATGTCTTTATATCGAGCTGTTCCTAAAGCACCGCCGCCCAGCTCGGTAAAACTGGTGTTTACAATTTCCCAGCCGCCTGGGAAGATTTTGGTGAGTGCTACATTGTCAATATAGTCGTTGGACGTATTGGTAATGGCCACGACGGCATTCACTTCTGTACCTTGACGGAGGTTTTTAATATCCATCGGTTTTCCAGCGCCGTTAAGATAGGAGGCTTTTACAGTTAGATTTTTACGTGTTGCCAGCTCGTTACCTAAAGGTAATTTACCTTTTTGGGTCAAAGTGACGTAAATTATGTTTCCTTTTTTGTTGGTAACTGTTATGGAGTTTTCGCCCATTTTTAATCCAATATCACGTTGTGCTATGGCTCGGCCTGTAGTAACTGTTTCAGATTTACCGTTGTTGGTATAAGAAACTTCTAAAGCTTTTCCGCCATTTTTCTCCACCATTTTCGCCATTGCCAGTAGTGCGTAACTGGTCTCTTGTGTACTGAACCATCGCTGCGAAGATAATTCCTTCGCTACCGAAACTGCCATCTCCCGTTGTTTTGGATTGCCTATGGCTACCAATGTTTCTAACGCCATGGCTTTGTTTCTAAACGGCGAACCGTAGGTATAATAGTCATACCGCTGTGGTGTAAAATTAATATTGGCTGTTGCCGAAATCTGTTCGGCCACATTCTTTTTTCCTGCTAACGCATACGCTGCTGCCAATCGCCATTTCGCATCGTTACTCAAGGTGTTGGATTCTCTCAGGCGGTTCATCGCTGCCAGTTCAGGTTGTCCGGCCAGGGCTAAGGTGTACAACCTATAAGCTTGTGTAAGGCTCGAATTGTAACGGGTGTTGCTATTGCGCCATTGTCTGGCAGTGTTTTTCTGGTAGCGAAGCCAATTGCTCATAAATGTGATGGGCAATGCGTAGCCTTTTGCTTTTGCTTCTAACATAAAGTGCCCTACATAATTAGTGCTCCAGTCGTTCGCTTCTCGTTCACCCGGCCAATAAGCTACCCCGCCATTGGCGATCTGAAAGCGTCCTAGTTTTTTAATAGCTGCATTTACGTTGTATTCTATTTCTTTTTTCTTGTCGAAGGTTATATCAAAAACATCTGCCAGGTATAGCTGTGGAAAAGCTCCTGAAGTAGTCTGTTCCACACAGCCGTGCGGATACCTAATTAAATACTCCAATCTTTTATTGAAATCCATAGGCGGTAAGGATGAAAACTCCAACGTAGCTGCATTGGTGCCAGCCACACCATAGGTTTTAAAAGTGATGGTCTGGCCGCCATTTTCTGAAAGGGTGTACTGTGTTGTTTTTTGCGTAATTGGATTTGGGTTTTCTACATCCACCTCCAGTTTGTAACGTGCCTTTTCTCCATTTCCTGAAGCGGAAACTTCAATAGTCTGAAAGGTATCGGTAGGTAAAACTTCAAATTCAAAATTGACGATTTGTTCTCCTATTTCAGGAAAAGAAACTGTTTTTGACGTGCCATGTATAGGTTTTAATGCCTCTCCAGCGCTCAGTTTAACAGTTACACGTTGAACCTTTTTTTCCATGGCAAAAACGGTTACTGGGATGGTCACTTTTTCACCAGGACTCAGCACCCGTGGCACCGATGCTAACACCATTAAAGGCTTGCGAACAGGAGTGGTTTTGTCGGTGCTTCCGTAAGCACTTTTTTCGTTATTACCCGCCACAACCATTGTTTTTACAGAACCTACATAATTTGGCATGGTGATGTTATGGGTTGCAGTTTCACCTTTATTCAACGTGAAAGGGCCTAGATATTTTACAACGGGTTTAAAACGGTCTGCTTTTCTGTTTTTGGCACCTGCTGCGGCATCTCCACCACCAACTTCATAAATATTGTTCACGCTTCCAGCATACGCACCAATCACATAATCGTACATATCGAACGTTTTTACACCCAAAGCTTCTCTTGTGTAAAAAGCGTTGTGAATTTTTGGCGTAACGAAGCGGGTTAGATCCAGCAAGCCTTCATCGACCATAGCCACGGTATAGGTCATTGGTTTGTTGTTTTCTTCAGAAACTTTTATACTGAAGGTTTCCTCAGGCTTTAACACATCGGGCATTTGTAGCTTTGGTTTCAGCACGGTTGAGGCATCTTCTACCAAAATTGGAATTACGCCATACAATCGCATGGGCAAGTCATTTTTAGTTTGCTCGTGGGGTTGTAACAGCGAGATATTGGCATATACATTCGGCGCCATTTCTTTTTTTATTTTAATCCTGGTTTGTGTTTCCCCTTTATTGGTTTCGACCCATTGGGTGGATAACACTTCGGTGCCGTTTTCAATACTAACCAGGGCACGACCCGCACTTCCCGATGGAAAAGTTAATACAGCTTCTTCGCCTACATTAAATTTTTCTTTGTTAGCTGAAAAGACGAGCATTTTAGAACTTTCGGCATCGCTATCACTAGGGCGTTTCCACCAGTTTCGGTAAAAATAAGTGACGCGACCTGTGGCGTGACCAGACTCTTTGTCAATCACACGAATTAAATAACGACCGCCTTCTTCTTCGGGAATGTCTATGCTGAAATTCCCTTTTCCGTCACCTCTAGTAGTGACATTCATTTCTTTGAAAGGTCTATAGACAGTAGCGTCTTCATAACGTGAAAGATTATCACGCCCCCGGTTCCACCACCAGCGCCATTCAATCTTAAAGATTTGTATGTCCAATTTGCGGTTTCCGCTGGCATTTCCTTGTGCATCTACAGAAACTACATCGAACGTAGTTTTTTGGTCGGTATAATAGGAACCATATCGATGTGCTTCGGGCGATTGCATTCCCACAAAGTGTGAAAAAGGCGCCAGATTTTTACTAAACACATCAATGGAGAAATCGCCACCCCCTTCGTAAATTTTCGTCAAAAATGTGGCTTGCAACATTCCCGGAGCTTTATTTGAAATATCAAATTTCTTAGAAAAATCTGTAGCTCCTTCTGCAGATAGGTTTTTTGAGAGGACTGGAATTTCTATCTCATCAAACTGGCGAACAGGATCGTTAAATTGATAGTTTTTGAATTTGTCGAATGCCGTGTTGGTACTTCGTAAGGTGGCATCCATTTCAACCTTTAAACTTCTTGCTGGTGCGCCGTGCAGCCAAGATCCTTGTACGCTCCCTTCTACTGCTTTGCTAGCGTCCAAGATTTTATCGTCAAAATCCAGCTTTATTTTAAGTCGGTTTGGCTTAACGGTCGCAACTTTTAAGGTCTTTCCAAACTGCACGCCACCCACACTTATGTTTGCGTTCCAGTTTCCTGTTGGTGCAGTAGTTTCGGTTTTTATGGGGAAGTAATAGAAGCCCTCTCTGTTTGTAGCATCTTTTCCGGAGGGGGAGAAGTCACCTCCATTTGAAATGGTTCGTTGTACTAGTTTTCCGCGGGCATCTGTCACTTCTAGTTTTACAGGGTGGTTTTTGGGCAGCGGATTGGCAACATCGTCGAGCACAAAAGTAAGGTGGATACTGTCCCCTGGACGGTGAACACCACGTTCGGTATACATAAATCCTTTAAGGCCCTTTTGTAGTTGCTTTCCGGAGACATCAAATTTACTGAGGCTTAGAGCGTTTCCGTCGGCTAATTTGGCATAAGCATAGTTTTTTCCTTTTCGGGCCACGGCAAAAGCGATGGTTTTTTCACTGTCGTATATAGCAAATCCTTTACTATTGGTTGTAACGGTTTCAATACGTTGTTGTTGGTAATTGAACAGGTCTATTTTTACACCACTTTCGGGTTTAGTGCTTAGTAAATCATTGGTTGCAAAGCGATACGTACTATTGTTTCCTTTTTTAGCGATCAGGCCCAAGTCACTCCCTAAAACGTTGGTAACGGTAATTCGGTCTTCGTTATAATAGGCCGGATGACAAGGGTTATCTCGCTGTTCCCAGTTGTAGGAATACCTTCTCCAACGGTAAATTTCACCGTCCCAATATCTTTCTTCCCGTTCGTCTTCTTCAAGGTCTGAAATTTCATTATAATCTTCGTAATAATATTCGTCTTCAGTGGATGCAACATCCTGGCTGTCACAATCGTAGTTGATGTAGTCTTTTGTAAAACTGAATTCTACCTGATATAGCGAACCCGGACTGGTCTTAAAAAATTCTGAAAGATTAACTGCATAGGCCTTCCAAGAACCTTCTTCGCCTACATTTTTATCCAGTGTGATGGTTTTTTTTGCCACACGTCTTCCTACACTTTTGGTACTGTAGGTGTTTGCATTATCCAGATTGGATTGCTGCAAAAACTGAAGCATATTATTTTCAAAAATCTGAATCACACGAATGTCTACCTGATTGAGGTTTACGGCTTCAAAATAGAGGGGTGTGTTTTGAGCATTTGGTAAGATAACGCCTTTGGAAAGTAAGCGGACAGCGGGTTTTAGCTGTTCAAAGGAGACCAGCTCGCTGAATTCTTTTTTAAGACTGAAATTTTCGTTGTTTTTAATTCCATTAAAGATAGTGACTTGTACATCTCCAATAATCCGGCTATTGGGATAGACATTCAATACGTTTCCATCTACTTCAAAACGAAGGTCGGTGGTGTTTTCGATAGTTACAAGGCCGGCAAAATCCTGATTTTCTTTCAAAGGATCTGAGAAATTAATGGCTAACGAAGCCTGGGGGGAATGGCTGGCATCTACATCTACTACCGTAAAATTATTCTGTCCAGGAATAGCGAATGTGTTGCTGCCTTTAGTTTCGGAACCAATGGGGTTGCCATTCCAGGCGATTTCAATTTCAGTATCTTCAATTTTTCGGGAGATACTATCTATGGTGAAGTTGAAGTACCGTGCTTTTATAGCTTCACTTGACCATTTTATTTTCAAATTTTCATCTCCTTGTGTTACGGAGATTAGTTTTTTGACATCTTCCAGTTTCAGAATGTCTGCAGCTTCCAATGTCCCACTTACGTACTGCCACTGTTTGCTGTAGGACTGTAAATTTTCCAGATTAATGCTGAAGTTGGGCGTTATGGTTTTAAAGCTGAACGTGTAATTTTTGAATTCCTTGTCGATCCCTTCATAGAGCTTGTGGAGTTGCAGGGTGATGGTATATTCGGTATTGGGTTTTAGGTGTTCTTTGGGCTGAAAAAGGAGCGTGCTGCTGTTTTCAACCAGGAGTGTTCCTTCAGTTTTAGGAGATATTTTAAGGTATTCTGAAGGGATTTCCTGAGTAATTTCAAACTGCTCCAGGGGTTTTGCCAGATTAATGCGAATGGGAGTAGCAATACTTTGATTTCCGTACGTATGATTGCTAATGTATTCTTTAAATTTAAAGAGGTTATCGGTCTGGGAAGTTTCGGTTTTGTCGCCACAGGAAGCTACAGAAAGCAGGGCAACACAGGCAAGAAGACGCAGCAAGTGTTTCATGGTGATGGTTTTACAGGATTAAAATTACAATAAAATAGTGGTGTGCCCGTGGGAATTTTCAGAATGAAAAATCATCACGATAAGGGCAACTCAATACAATGGAGGAGGGAGGTATTTGTTTTTGTAACGGGATGTTGTGAGGTATTAGTGCCTCAAGTAATGGTTTTGTGATTATTTTAACTGTGAACTACTCTTCAGACTTCAGTTTTTCATATGCTAAATACTCCGCCAGGTTCCAGGAAAGGAGGTTTTTGCCTTCCCATTTTTTGCTAAACGTTTTATTTCTGGCCGCTATTTTTTGCGTGTACTCTTCATGGTTCATTGTAACGTATGGATACGGGTATTTTTGCTGCTGAAAATTATACGTTGCATTTAATTCTTCCTCTGTTTTATTGAGATGAGGGAGCGCTTTATCCGAAAGATCGGATATATATTCCAAATGTAAATAGGCTGAATCTGCATAGGCAAAATTGTATTTCGCAATGACAGAATCCCAGTTTACCAGACTGCTAACCACCAGAATAAGATACAATGCCAAGGTGTTTTTCTGAAATAAATAAAAAGAAGTTTTTGTATGCTGAATTTTTCTGAAAACGGTAAACAAGCCATATAAAACCAGAAGCAAGAAAAGAATGACACCAATGCGTTTGTACGCCAACGCAAAATACTTGATGTACCAAAAATTCCTGATAGCCACCGAAATAGCCAACACTGCATTTTGCGCAATCCAGGCGTAGGCAAGATATTTGAGCCATTTATTTTTTTTATAAAAATTAAGATTTCCTCGAAAGAAATAGAGCACAACAGCAATAGAAATCAGTATAGAAATAATGAGTAAGTATGTGCCTTCATGCACAAATTGTTTTAGGGTCTCGCCATTCCACTCAAAGTTAAACCACACCAAATAAATGTCTAAACTATTTAAGATCAGGAGTAAGAAGTTAAGCGTGACCAATAGAAAAATGCCTGCCTTATATTCACTTTTTAATGCTGAAAGTTTAAAAACCCTTTTTTCTTTTTTCTTAGTTCGGAATAGGTTCTGGGTGGTATTTTTTTCATTTTTTTCGGCTAAGGGAACCCGAACGCGGAACAACAGAAAAATACTAATGGCTGTGCAAAAGATGAAGGTAAATACAAAGGACAGGTTGATGTTTTCAAATATAAAAGTGAAAACATTTTCTATCATTTCCCCAAAAACACCCAAATAGTCTCCAAAAATTGGGTTTGAAAATCCGTAGATAGTCAAGAATACAGCAACAATTAATATGGGAATTATAAAGATTCTGCTTTTCCAGAGAGCTTTTCTAAGTTTTAAACTAGTTCGGCTTTCCCCAAAAAAAACGGTGCCTACAAAGGCAATTTGGGATGAAAAAAGCGATACAAAGGAAACTCCAAATGCACTGAATAATGATGTAATTGCTTTAAAATTAAGAACTCCCACAAAGAGAAAAATCGCCAAAAAATGAACCACATAGACGTAGGTAGAATAGGTTATTACAGTAAACACACCCGTAAGTAGCATGCCTGAAAGCGTAAGTTTTTCCAGCATGCTTTCCGATGTAAGCTGTTTGGAAAAAAAGAGCCAGCCTATAAAAAGGATTTCAAAAAGTAATAGGTTAAGGCCAATGCCTTGTTTGTAGAAAAGAAACGTGAGTACCACAGCACTCAGGAATACAACCGATAGCGAGATTTTTATTTGCATCTAGAAAAATTTGAATAATTAGATGTAATTGTGTGTCGCTGGCATTTGGTTTAAGGGTTTTACAATAAAACCTGTTAGTATGCCTATAAGAGTATGTTTATGCAGATGGGTTGCGTTCCGGAACAATGAAACCGTGAATTCTTCCAACCACCCAATTGCCTAGCGGAAAGTACACCGCAAAGAACAGCGCCATTGCCAGCGCAAAATTCCGGATACCAAATGTTTCTTCAACTAGGTTGTCTGGATAGGCGTAGGAAGTTTCAAAATAATACCCGCCAAACTCTAACAATCCCATGGCAATTAATCCGTATGCGTATTGCTCTAAAAAAGGTTTTCCTTTTAGGATAATTGAAATGGGGATCATATACAACCCGTAACAGGTTAAAACTTGCCACCAACTATTAAATCTGGCTATTTCGGCCCAGGTACCAAAAGCATCCATTGCAAATCCCCAGGGAATATAAACTAATAGATATATACTGTAAAGGGAGTAGGGGGCTTTAGTTAGTTTTCTGATGCTGTTTGTTATCATTTTTCTGTTCTGAATGGTCTACTCGTGTTCGGTGTATGCTTTAGCCACTTCACTTACATTTGCCTTTTTAAACTCCTTGCTTTCAATACGTGCTGCAAACGTTGGCGTATCCTTAAAATAGATCGCCATTGCTTTTCTAACCATACCATTTGGAAATCCTTTTCCGCTTACCACATACGCCTTTTCTTCCTCTGGGCGCTGGAATAAAAAATAAACAGTAGACCAGAATGAATTTGCACCTGTTACCGCAATCATCTTCCCTTTTCTGTTAATTTTGTAGCGTTGAGAAAGGAAAAACTCTTTTATTTTAGGGTGCGAATAATACAGCAGCATCCAGTGCTTGTTCTTTTTTTCCTTTTCAATTTCTTTCCCGAAAGACTTATAAAGATGTACTACGTTCGTTCTTGCGAACAGAAATTGATTCTTTTCTTCTGAAGTAATTAAAATTTGATGGACTTCATCATCTTCAAACTTTTGAGTTTCTCCTTTTCGGGTTGTTCTGTATTCAACTTTACTGTCCAGTAACTGGTTGGAAGGCAATCTTGCAAAACCTTCTTTAATAGTGCCGTCTGTCATTAAAAGTTTTGCTTCGTAATATTGGGCAGAGACACAAACGGTAGTTAATAGTAATGCGAGGAGTATGAGTTTTTTCATATAAGGAGATTATTTGTTCAAATATATAAATCTTCTGAAAGGAGGTACTATCGTTTAAAAATTTATTCCTCACCATAAATTCCAACTACTAATTTGCCTTCTGCATTCATATGCGCACGGTACATTCCTGCAGTGTTAAATTCCATGGTTACGTTTCCATTTGTATCAATGGCAACAATACCACCGTTACCTCCCAATTCCGGGACTTTGGTTTGAATTACTTCCACAGCGGCCTCTTCCAGAGTTACTCCTTTGTATTCCATCATTGCTGAAATATCATGGGCTACCATAGCACGTATAAAGTATTCACCCCAACCTGTTGAAGAAACTGCGCAAGTAGCATTATTGGCATAGGTTCCAGCGCCAATAATAGGGGCATCTCCAATACGATTCCAGCGCTTGTTAGTCATGCCTCCGGTTGAGGTTCCTGCGGCTAAGTTTCCGTTTTTATCCAACGCTGCACATCCCACGGTTCCAAATTTTGAATTTTTAATGAAAGGATCGTATGCCTGTAAATTTAAACTCGAAACTGAAGTAGCTTCCTTTTGCTTCACTTTTTGCAAAGCCTGAAATCTGTTTTCAGTATAGAAATAGGAGGGGTCCATCATTTCAAACCCTCTTTCGCTTGCAAATAGTTCTGCGCCTTCCCCGGCTAATAATACATGGGGAGAGTTAGTCATGACTTGCAAAGCCAGGTCTATGGGGTTTTTAATTTTAGTAACACCTGCTACAGCACCTGCATTTAACGTAGCACCGTCCATCACCGAAGCGTCCAACTCATTAGTTTCTTCGTGCGTAAATACGGCACCTTTTCCTGCATTAAATAAAGGAGAATCTTCCATTACGTTGATAGTTTTGGTTACAGCCTCCATAGCTGTGCCGCCACTTTTTAAGATGTCATGTCCTATACGTATGGCCTCCTCCAGTTTTTGTTTATAAGCAGTCTCTAAAGAATCGGACATGTTTTCTTTCAGAATTGTTCCGGCACCCCCATGAATTACAATCCCGAAAGTAGGTTGCGTTTCATCGATTTTTTCGGAATTAGTATCGGAATTTGACGTCGCAGGGTCTGTTTTATTAACATTTTCACAGCTAAAAAGTGTTAAAAATCCGATTAAGAGTGTTAAAATTCGGTTCATGTGTAATTTTTTTTCATTGAAACCTAAATATACTATAAATCCCCCATACTAAAAGGGCTAAGCGTTATTTAAAATGTAGGAAATACATCTAAAAAAAATAAAAAACATCGATGAAATGCATATTATAATCGTTTAAGTGTTTTTTTGTAGGAATTTTTATATATATTTGAGTCAACATCATGCCCCAAATTTGATGTCCCCCGTATTATGAAACTTATTAAAACCAGCCTACTAGCTATGGTATTATTAATAACCATGGCTTCATGCTCCAAAGAAGAAGATTCTGTAGCAACTGAAGAAGTAAACTACTCCATCGATTTAAACCTGGCCGATGAAACGGATTGGGTTATGGCGGATGAAATCCTAGAGTTAGTAAACGAGCACAGAGAAACCTTAGGGCTTACCCATATTAGAAGAGATCAAACCTACGCATCTGCCTATGCAGTAGAACACACCCAGTACATGATAGACAAAGGAACCATTAGCCATGACAATTTTGGTGTTCGTTCCAGTGCGCTAAAAGATCGAGGTGCTGTCATTGTAGGAGAAAATGTTGCGTATGGATACGACTCTGCAGAAAAAGTAGTAAATGCCTGGCTTAATAGTCCTGGTCACCGTAGTGTGATTGAAGGATTGTATACACATTCTGGATTTGGAATTGTAAAAAATGCTCAAGGACAGACCTACTTTACCCAACTTTTTTATAAAAAGTAACAGACTTCCCCTTTTACATGTAAAGCAATTGCCGTATTTTTATGCAAACACATAATAAATACGGCAATGGCTATTTCTAAACCTTTTAATTTAAATACGTGGGTAGAAGATAATCGCGATCTTCTAAAACCACCCGTTGGTAATAAAAACCTATACAAAGAGGCCGATGATTATATCGTGATGATCGTTGGGGGGCCTAACGCACGTAAGGATTATCACTACAACGAAACTGAAGAGTTGTTTTACCAGCTTGAAGGAAACATTCAGGTCCACATACAGGAAGACGGAAAAAAACGAACCATGGAACTTGGCCCGGGAGACATGTACCTTCACCCTGCAAAAGTACCCCACTCTCCTGTTCGTGAAGCAGGATCTATTGGTTTGGTGGTAGAACGAAAACGACAAGATCTGGCCGGCAAAGACGGTTTACTGTGGTTTTGCGACAATTGCAACAACAAATTGCACGAGGTGTATTTTCCGCTAAATGATGTGGAAAAGGATTTCCTACAACACTTTAAGGACTTTTACAGTAGTAAACAACTTCGAACCTGCAATAATTGTGGAACGGTGATGGAAGTGGATGATAGGTTTGTGGCAGATTAATATATGCTGGGTAAAATTTTTAGAGATCTTTATGTAAAAGTACCGGATTGGTTGATGGTACGATTTCTGAAAAAGGAATCTTTAAAAATCTTAAAATTTCTATCAAAGAACGGGCATTATAAAAACCGTATTTATATTTCTGAGAGCGTGTCTCAAATGTCCATTGAAGCCCAGATTGAACTTCTAGATATTTTAATTGAAGACCCCATTCCAGTAGTTTCCTTGCATGCAATTGAAAGTGGAAAGCTAGTACTCCGGTCAAAAAGAATTAGGCAAAAGGCTATTGAAAAAGAGGCCTACTGGGCAACACGCAAAGCCGAACTTAGCGAAAAACAAAAACGTATTGCCGAAATTTTAAAAGGATCCACTAATTATAAACGCAAGTTCGGACAGGGAGAGTCGCTAAAAAATGTAAAACAAATGCTTAAGAAAAATCTTCATGGCGGGAAGTGGTTTTAATGTATCTTTTATAATTACAGTATACTAGTTTTCATGGACCCATCTCAACACTGCATCCTTTGCGACCATCAAAAAGTTACCCTAAAGGAAGGTACGCTTTGTGGACTTACAGAAAGAAAACCCGCATTTCATAACACTTGTCTTACTATAAAACTGACCGAAAAGTTTGAAGAAAAGTTGAAAACTGCAAATATAGAATACCAGTACGCTTTGAAAGACAAATGGTGGACTTATACCTATATGGTTGTTTTCGGTTTTCTGGGCGCCTTGGCGTTCTTTTGTCTTTTCAAATTTCAGGAAAGAATAGGAGAAGTAATTTTCAATAAAAGTTCCGGAAGAGGGCAAGGGTATTTAGTTGTAGTATACATATGTATAGTTACTGCTGGATTTGTTTTATTTGGGATGGCAATACGAGCTTTTAATGGCTATAGGAATAAAGTCTCGAAAGCGCTGCATAAAAAAAATAGAATTGACACTGTGTTGAACTTATACAACATTAAATATACGATAGCTATTTCCTTCGGGAAAAACTATCATGGCACACAAGAGGTGGAGGTTGACCTTCAACAAAAGCTGTAAGAACTTTAAACTCATAAATTCCCCAGCCCTCCACTTTTTTCCCACTTCAGAAAACCGTACCTTCGCACCTGAAAAATAAGGTGTTAAAAACCTAGTTTTTCAATAGTTAATAAATAATAAATTCCGCATAAGCGGAAGCAATAAAAAAAATATAATATGTCAACAGTAGCCACCGATTTCGGAATGGACAAAGCATTAAAGCAATTAGGATTAAAGGAGGTTAACCACGGAACTTCAACAGGAAACACTTCGTACCCTGGAGGAGCAGAGATAGCCTCTCACTCACCTGTAGATGGAGCTTTAATTGGAAAAGTAACTACCACAACAAAAGAGGATTACGACAAAGTAATAAGTGCGGCACAGGATGCTTTTATATCCTGGAGAGCCATGCCGGCACCCCAACGAGGCGAAATTGTTCGTCAGTTTGGTAACAAATTACGTGAGTTAAAAGAGCCTCTTGGCAAACTGGTTTCTTACGAGATGGGAAAATCGTTACAGGAAGGCTATGGTGAGGTTCAGGAAATGATTGATATTTGCGACTTTGCTGTGGGACTGTCCAGACAATTAAACGGACAAACAATTCCTTCAGAAAGACCTGGCCACGTTATGCGTGAGCAATGGCACTCTATTGGTATTGTTGGAATTATTTCAGCATTTAACTTCCCAGTAGCTGTTTGGGCCTGGAATACTGCTTTAGCCTGGGTTTGTGGAGATGTATGCGTGTGGAAAGGAAGTGAAAAAGCACCATTGTGTACAGTAGCTTGTCAAAACATAATCGCAGGGGTGTTAAAGGAAAATAATCTTCCAGAAGGAATTTCCAGCATCATTAACGGCGACTATAAAGTAGGGGAAATGATGACGAAGGATACCAGAATTCCTTTAATTTCTGCAACAGGTTCTACTAGAATGGGACGCATTGTAGGAGCTACCGTAGCAGAGCGTTTTGGTAAGTCACTATTAGAATTAGGAGGAAATAATGCTATTATTATCACTCCAACGGCAGATCTTAAAGTAGTTGTGCCAGGAGCAGTATTTGGTGCGGTAGGTACATGCGGACAACGTTGTACCTCTACAAGAAGATTAATTATTCACGAAAGTGTGTACGATAAAGTACGCGATGCGATTGTAGGTGCTTATAAGCAAATTGTTATTGGAAATCCACTGGATGAAAGCAATCACGTGGGGCCATTAATTGATAAAGATTCGGTAGATACGTATTTAAAAGCCATAGAGAAAGCAAAAGCTGAAGGTGGAAACGTATTGGTTGAAGGAGGCGTTCTGGAAGGCGAAGGTTACGAAAGCGGATGCTACGTAAAACCAGCCATTATAGAAGCTGAAAACAGTTTTGAAATTGTACAGCACGAAACATTTGCTCCTATTTTATACCTTATTAAATACAGTGGTGAAGTAGAAAACGCTATCGATATGCAAAACGGTGTGGCGCAAGGATTATCCAGTGCCATTATGACCAACGAAATGAAAGAAGCAGAGAAGTTCTTGTCGTTTGCAGGTTCAGACTGTGGGATTGCCAACGTAAATATTGGAACCTCAGGAGCTGAGATTGGCGGTGCTTTTGGAGGTGAAAAAGAAACCGGTGGCGGACGTGAGTCTGGTTCTGATGCATGGAAAGTGTATATGAGAAGACAGACCAATACAGTGAATTACTCAGACGAATTGCCATTGGCACAAGGAATTAAGTTTGACTTGTAATTTTTTGAGATACATACTTTTAAAAGTGCCGGATATTTTTCCGGCACTTTTTTTTATTCAAAATTTCAAATACTTAAATCAATTCCCAAGCGTTCTATCGGTATGAAAAAACTCTTAGTGTTACTTATGGTTACGGCCTTTTTTGCCTGTAGTGGAGACGACGATACCGTTTCAGAAGAGCCTGTAGCTTGTACCGAAGAATTTGTCTTTGGTTTAAGCGTGCAAGTTCGTGATGCAGCTACAGGCGCCATTATTCCAAATGGGGTACTGGTAGTAGCTCAGGATGGTAATTACTCAGAAACCTTAGATTTTATGTTCGACACGCATGTGGGGGCGGGTGAACGTCCCGGTACATATACCTTAACAGCTTCAAAAGAGGGTTTTGTCACAAAAATGGCGGGTCCGGTTACTGTAGAACTCACAGAAGATATGTGTCATGTAATTACAGAAAGTGTCACCATTGAGTTGGAAGCTAATTAGTTTCTCCCTGTTTCCTCTGGATACAACTCCCAAACAGGGTCGCTTTGCCAGATTTCTTTAGTATCTGCATCAATAATTGAAAGCTTTCCTTTAAAAGCAGCACCAGTATCTACATTCCAAACATTGGCAAAGTTCGCAGGAACGTCTTTTCCTATTCTGAAAACAGGGGTATGCCCAATATAAATTTCACTGAAAAGTGTAAGCCGTTTTGGATAGGTGTCACTTTCTGCTGACATATTCTCGTCCAAGGCACATACCATTTCCCATAGAGTTCTATCCCAGTACACAACATTTGGGAAATACTCAAATTGTGGTCCTTTTTGGCTGGTAAATCCAGCATGGAGGTAACAGCGGTTTTTAGAATCTATGTGAAAATTTTCTAAGTTTTCAAGAAACCGGATATGTGCATCAAGTTCAGTTTTAGAAAGTTTCTCATAGCTTTTTATACTCGACTTGCCGCCATGATCCAGCCACATGGGAGCCATTTCTTTTCCTTTTAAATAGTTGTACAGCAGTTCGTCGTGATTTCCACGTAGAAAAATACAGTTGTGACTTTCAGCAAAAGCAATTAAAAATGAAATGGTTTCGGCATTTTCGCTCCAGCCGTCCACATAATCACCTAAAAAGATGAACTTGTCTTCAGCTTTAACCTCTATGCGTTCCAAAACCTGCTTCAATCCTCTTAATCCGCCGTGTATATCTCCAACTACTAATGTTCGCATGCCTTAATTTTTCAAAAAATTATTGACATTCAAAATAAGGGTATTGTGGTGGAACCGGAGCTATTTTTTCAGAACTTTATGAATATATTTTTGACCTTCAGAAGAAACGAATTCAATAAAATACAATCCTGAGGGTAAAGTAGAAACATCTACAGTTCTCGCGTTATCTTGAATTGACATTACTTTCTTGCCACTTGCTGAGAAAATAGTGACAGTTGTTATAGAGAAGTTATTTGCTTCAATTGTAAGTGTGTTGTTTACGGGGTTTGGATAGATGTTGAAGTTGGTGACAAGAAACTCTGGATTATTTAGTATTATTAATTCATTTACAATAATTTCTGAGCAATCTTCTGAAATTATAACATCCCATCCTTTTGAAATTGGGCAATAATACCCGCAACGGTTTTTGTGAATTGTAAAACGTAGACCATTCGCAATACGTTCTATGTTTGAGGCCTTAACCTGCTGGCCATCTATTATATATGGGATGCCGGTGTAATTAAAACCATTGGCAAGCCCTGGCTGTACGTTCCCAATTCCCTCAATTGCAGAAAAATCGTCAAGCAAAGCAAAATGGTTGAGATACGGAATTTCAGACTCAATTGTAAACACAAGAACTGGTGGTGGCTCTACAATACCAACATCAGTGATAGTAAATTCATAGTCCGACATCAATTGGTCTAAAACAGGATTGCCGGAAATTCCGGTGTCAATAAAATCGGAAAGCCAGGGTACGGAACCTTCAAAAACATCAAAAGTAATTTTACCAAAGGCAATATCTTCGCGGTAGGCCTGACTGGCATGAATGTTGAACTTATTAAATATGGAGTCTACTATTATATTTGTAGCTGCTTTACTATAAACAGCAGATAGTTGCTCAAGATAAGGTTCGGTTCTCGCAGGATCAATCGTCAAATTATTATAATCCGGGTTCGATGGGTCTTCAGCAAATTCCCTAAAAACCATAGTCCAGGCATCTGTAAGATAGTTGTCCTCTACAAAACTATCAACAGTACATTGTCCAAAGCTCAAGTTGCTATACATTAGTAGAATCGACACAATTACAAGTTGTATTTTCATAACATTCAATTTTTTGTAAATTAAAGATACTTAAATTTGAATAAAGAAAACATAACCAATATGGGGTATACTAGACGCTACCTGTTTAAAAAATAAATAACCGTCCCCAAAGTCAATACTATAAATAAAATAAAGAAAAATATTTTCCAGAAAGAATAGGGGCGCTGCCCTGAAATTTTGCCCGATTGCCCATTCACAAAAAAGTTATAACGCTTCCCTTTAAATTGATAAGCACTGATGTAAACTGGTAATAAAATGTGCTTAAATTTTTCTTCGGAAAGCTTCATGTTTATGGAGGACACTATTTGAGTATCGCCACCAATATCCCGCCTTGCCCAACGATCTGCAATATTTCGCGCTTCTTTGGTAGCTTCTAGATGTCCGTCTTTTAATGGAATGGTGTATTTTTCGGTCACAAAACCAGCGAGAAAACCGCTTTGGAACGTTTCTAACTTACGTAGATCCCAATGCGCTACTTTTTTAGGAATCACTCCCGTTTTTTGTTCTGAAGCTTTAATAAGTGTATCGTCCACAAACCCAGAAACACTTCCGGATGCAGGATACCAACGTGTACGACGTTCTCGTACCGTTCTCCGGTTTTTTCCGCTTCCTACGGTTTTGGTTATGTAATAGTATTCACCTCTTTTACCTGTGTACTTTGCATACAATTGAGCATCAAACGTCCAGAAAGGAGCGTATAGCCCTTTGGTATGTTGCGGATCCAGGGAAGCTTTTTTCAGTTTATTAGGAGCCCACCACAATCCATCGACCCATTTCTTAAAAATCTGATGCGCTTTTTTCTGATCTAACTGAAAAGGTAAAACAGCACCTGGTAATATCCAGTCATCTTTATAAGCATCTTCTATTACTAAAGGCATTGTACAATAAACACAGTGAAGCGATTTGTAGTTTTCTTCCACATGCTGGTTGGCACCACAGTTTTTACAATGTAGCATCGTAATTTGCTCACTATGGGACTGTGTTCCTAATTCAGAAAGATATTTGTTAAGCTCTAATTCCTGAAACGAATTCAATGCTGGAGGAATATCCTGTGTATATCCACAATATTCACATTTAAGTTCTGTGGTCCCTGGTGCATACCGAAGTTCTGCTCCACAGTTGATGCAGGCTTTTTTTAATTCGGATGTTTGTTGGGGGGTGGGTTGCATGTATTGTCTGTTCGAGCGCAGTCGAAAACTTCAAATTTGGTACGATGAACTAAGGTTTCGACTGCGCTCAACCAGACATCGTTGGTTTTACTATTATTGCGGCAGGGGTGGTGGTGTATTTCCTCCTAAGAAAGCTTTTAATTCTTCCACCTCATTAAGCGCTGTCCAGTTTTGCATGCCTTGTTTCCAGACCAAGGTGTCTTTGTTTATGGTTCTGTTGGCAAACAGAGCCCGTAGCTGATCAAAACCTACAGGACCTGCCTGTTGGCCGTTTGCTGAATAAAAATATTGAACGGCGGCTGGCATGGGTGGTGGCATAGCTCCTCCCATTTGTTGTTGCGCAGGGGCTCCCGCTTGTTGGCCTCCCATTTGTGGGTTCATCATCCCGCCCATTTGTTGCGCAAGAACAAAGCCCATTCCCATACCCATTCCTGCGCCTGCAGTACCGCCTTCATTGGCTGCAGCAGCTTCGATGGCCTTGGCAGTTTTGAACTTGGTAAGTTTATCAAGGTCTAACTTATCAATTCGGCTGTATTCGAAGATCTCTTTTTTGAGGTCTTCAGGCATTGAAACGTTTTCTATGTAGAATTTTTCCAATGAAATTCCCACACTTTCAAACTCTGGTTTCATTACCGTTTGGCATGTTTCTGAAAGTTCTGTGGTGTTGGCTGCGTAGAGCTCTATGGGTAAATTCGCTTCGCCTACGGTATCGGTAAAACGCGTAGCGATCAAGCTTTTTAGGTGTTCGTTTATTTCAAAATTGGTGAAGTTATTATCAGTTCCAACAATATCTACCACGAATTTTCCAGGATCACTTATTTTAAAAGCATAAGTTCCAAAAGCTCTAATTTCAACCAGACCAAACCGATCATCATTTAAAGTAATTGGGTTTTTCGTACCCCATTTTTCATCGGTAAACAGATGGGTGTTTACAAAATAGACTTCCGCTTTAAAAGGGCTGTCAAATCCGTACTTCCAACCTTTCAACGTAGTTAAAATAGGAAGGTTTTGAGTGTTTAGGGTATAAGTACCTGCTGTAAAAACATCTGCCAGTTGTCCTTCATTTATAAAAACAGCCGTTTGCCCTTCACGTACAATAAGTTTTGCATTGTTTTTTATTTCGTTCTGGTAGCGTTCAAACCTATGACAAATAGTGTCATCTGTATAGTCCAGCCACTCGATGATGTCAATAAATTCGTGACTTAATTTCTCTTTTATTTTATCGAAGATGCCCATGGGAATTTGGTTTTTAAATTGAATTTTAAAGATACTAAAATAATTAGTTGAGTTCCAACGTGCATCTATGATTTGCCACAGAATTCATCTAAATTTGACCGATAAGTTATGTAATTGTATGTTGTTTTTTATAGAATCCGCACACATTCTTTAAATGCCTGATAGGTTTTCCCGCGAATACTTTTACACAAGGCTTTGCTTTCTAGAATTCTTCGGAAGATTCTCAGTAATAAACTTAAAAAAATGCCTTATGTGTTAAACATAAGGCATTCTTTGAAGCTTCTTACGTTGTTACAACTTATAATAAGAAGCTACTTGGTCGTAGTTAGTGATGTCTACACCTTTAGAGGCGAGGTATGCTTCCAGTGAGTTGTACGTCAGGCCAGCACTCCTTCCTTGAGCGGGAATTATAACATATCTATATTCTGCGATACCAGGACCGCCAAAGGTTCCAGGGTCTCCAGAACCACTTACGTTTCTCATTTTTATAGTAAGGTCGTTTACCTCAAAACGGTAGGTTAAGGTCTGTCCTTCAGGATCTGCACCGGTTATATTATCAGTAAAAGGCAGTGCGTATACTTGGGTTGCTGTAATAACAAACCTGGTATATACCAATACAACCCCATTGTCCACAACGTCTTGTGTGATTTCCGGAACAACAATGGGGTAGTTTCTATACTCCACTCCAAACTCATTGGATACAGCTGTCCATACAGTGTCGTCATACTCTACCCAGGTGCCGGAAAATACATTTGCGTTTCCATCTTCTCCATCCTGCCCGTCTTGCCCATCTGACCCGTCTGATCCATTTTGCCCATTGGCTCCATCCTGTCCATCGGTTCCGTCCATTCCAGGAACGCCTTGCTCTCCTTGAATACCGTCCATTCCATCCTGCCCGTCTTCTGGGGTGCAAGAAAAAGTTGCAATGGCCAAAGCCATACATACTAGTGTAAATAATTTCATTGTGTTTTTCATAATAGTTAGATTTAAATTATACAGCAAATGTATGAGCGAGTCTATTTTAAGAATGCCAGATATGTAACCATCTCTATGACATAAGTATCATCAACATAAATTTGCTTGATTTCTACTGGTACAAAGATGAAATGAATTACTAAAGGAAACAGGGGGCTTAAAACTGATTCTATAAAGGTTAATCAACTGAAATGCAAACAGGGTGTTTAACGGTTAAAGAAAGGAAAAGGCCCTTTTTACAGAGCATAATAAGACGTAAAAAAATTGAGAGATGAGTTACTAATTATAAGGAGTAGTTGTTTACAGTGAAGCTTTAACTATACCTCACTTTCCTCAAAATACGTACACTTTCCTTAAAGGCCTGATAGGTTTTTCCTCCAATACTTTTGAGGTATGGTTTTGCCTCGTAGAGTTTTTCTTTGGCTTCGGTAAAATCGTTAAGGTAGCAGATGAGGTAGGTTTCGGCTAGATTCTGAACATCTTTTTCTTCAGAACTTCGTAGCGGTATTTTTTTCTGAAGTTTCTTCAGCAAAGCATTATTGCTATTATATATATGAAATAAGGTTTTCTTGTTAAAATGAGGCGGTTCAAAAATGAGTTGGGTTTCCATATTGTAAAACCCGTTTTCTCTGAAATTGATGACTACTTCTTCCAGAGGGTAATACCGAAACTGATTATTTAACCCTAAATGTACATACTCCGTAATTTTAAAATAGTCGTTTGTAAATTCAATACTCACCTCGTCCAGGGCCGAATAAAACAATTTTACCTGTTCATTAATCAACTCAATATCCACACGTGAATAGTAGGTTTTATCCTTTATTTGTTTGGTGTGTCCTGCCCAACATAACACAAAAATTTCTTTAAAGACCTTGTAGTGGGATTCCAACTCAGAATGTCGGTTATTAATAAAATCCATGACTCCATCCAGGGTCAATTCAATGTTGTTTTTAGCCTTTGTTTCAATGGAGCGAACAATTTCAGAATTAACGTCTTTTATTACAATGTCGAAGTCCTTTGGCATCGAAATACTCCCGTCCCGAAGAAAAATAGAGCCACCCCAGTACTTCCAGATATTCTTGCGCAAGGAAGTTATTTCACCCGTAGGTCTAATGGTAACCAGTCCAACAACCTTGTCTTCCGGTAAGTGTGGAAACAGCACATTTTCGTAACTAATAATAGGCGCGTTGGTTAAATACGCATTGATTAAATTCTGTAGCTTACTATCGTCGAAAAAATCGACGCCTCTAATTTCATTACCCTCATCTTCCACACCAATCACAATAAAGCTATTGTTTTTCGGATTGCTGTTACTAAGCGCGCAAATGTGCTTTAAAAACTTAGCCTTCCCTTCTTTACTCCCCAGGTCTATTTTTCGTTTTTTGTCATAGAAGCTGCTCTCATCGTTGTGAGCCAGAAGGTTTTTTATTAATAGGCGTTTGTTGATCATTCTTTGTTAACAAGAGTAGATGAAGCCTGATCTAAACACATCACAGTTAAATCAGCAATATTAACGTGTGGTGGTCTTGTCACAGCAAATAGAATAATGTCTGCAATGTCTTCGGGGCGTAGGGGTGTAAAATTCTGATATATTTTTTCGGCCCGGTCTGCATCTCCTTTAAAACGTACTTCGCTGAATTCGGTTTCCACCAATCCTGGGTTTATAGCGCCTACGCGTATTCCTTTTCCGTTTAAATCCAGTCGCATTCCCTGGTTAATAGCATCAACGGCATGCTTACTTGCGCAGTATACATTACCATTGGGATAAACTTCTTTTCCCGCGGTGGATCCAATGTTGATGATGTGTCCCGCTTGATTTTTTAGCATTACCGGTAACACTGCTTTACTTACATATAAGAGCCCTTTTACATTAATGTCTAACATAGCATCCCAGTCGTCCGTACTTCCATTTTGGATGGCGTCTAATCCGTGGGCATTTCCAGCGTTGTTAATGAGGATATCGATATTGGCAAACTCTTTCGGTACGTTTTCTAGTTGCTTGAACACTGCTTCTTTATCCCGGACATCAAACTGAAGGGTGTGTACTTCAGTTTTACTAGAAAGGTCTTTAGCAATAGTTTGCAAACGTTCTTTTCTTCTCCCGCAAAGGATAAGTCTGGCGCCGCTTTCAGCAAAAAGATAAGCAGTAGCCCGACCAATACCGCTGGTAGCTCCTGTGATGAGTGCCGTTTTGTTTTTCAGATTCATAGGTTCAAAATTACCGTTTAAAAATAGCGATTCTGAAACTTTTCCTTCCGTTAAGTAGGGGTTAATTGTGTTGTTAATGATTGTTAAGAAAAGCTAGAGAAAAAAGATTGGTAATTACTATTGCATTACAAACCTAAAATAATAAAAAGATGAAAAATTTTGTATTTGGAATCGCAAGTCTATGTATGCTTGCATTTCTGGTATCGTGTAGTAGCGATGACGACTCCCAAACCCCATCAGAACAAGAAATGGCAAGAATGTCGGTAAAACTTACCGATGCTCCTGGCGATTATGATGCCGTATTTGTAGATGTACAAGACGTGGTTATTAAATACAATGGTGAAGAAGATGAAGTAGCCATTGGTGAAATAAATACAGGAATTTATGACTTACTGGAACTCACCGGAGGTGTTTCGGTACTGCTTGTAGATGACGAAATTCCAGCTGGAGATATTAGTCAGATTAGACTTATCCTTGGGAATAACAATTCTATTGTTGTAGATGGCGAAACATTCCCTCTGCAAACCCCAAGTGCACAGCAGTCAGGACTAAAGATCAATGTGAATGAAACCTTAGAAGGGGGAATCTTTTATGAATTTATCCTGGATTTTGACGTTGAAAAATCCATTGTACAGCAAGGAAACGGGGGCTTTTTGTTAAAGCCAGTTATTAGGGCTTCAACCGAAGCAAATACGGGTGCTATTACTGGTGCTGTTCTTCCATTAGGAATACAAACATTAGTAACTGCTGAAAATGCCAATAATGAAATTTCTTCCTATACAAACGAAACTGGAATTTTTGTGTTGAGCGGAGTTCCAGAGGGTACCTACACTCTAACATATGAAGCGGATGTGAGCTTAGGCTTTCCACCTATCGTTATAACAGACGTAGAAGTTGCTGTAGGTGCAGTGACTGAAGTTGATGGGGTTGTTTTTTAAATCAAATCACAGACATAAAATAAATTTTGTAAAGCGATGGTAGTTAACTACCATCGCTTTTTTCTTTAACGTTTCATATAGTTAAATAGCGGTTAAATCCCGAGTTAATCATTGTTAAGGTGTTGTGGTAACACCTATTCACTTTATAGATTTACAGTATAAAATTTGAAGATTATGAACAGAGAGAAATTATTAATACAGAGAACGTTGCAATCACTATTGAAATATGGAGCCTTTTTGGTGGTAATACTCATGGTTGTGTTTGCATGTAACAGCACTGTTGATGAAACACCCCCTGTTGATACTACCAATACCACCGCAAATCTTTCAGTTAAAACAGACGGTGCTATTATGGGAAGTGTTATTGCTCCTAATTCTGAAATAGTAATACAAGCTTCAAATTCTGAAGAAAAAATTAAAGGAACAACAGATGAAAACGGAGAGTTTTTTATCACGGGCTTTGAAGAAGGAACCTATACTGTTACCATATCAACTTCAACTACTGATGAGGTAGAAACGTTTCAGGATGTGGAAGTAAGAATTGGCGAAGTAACAGCGCTGGGGACAGTAGACCTGGCCGTACAGTAATAAAGCAGTAGGTACAAATAGTAAGAGGACGCGAAAGTGTCCTCTTTTTTTGTGCAATGTATCAGGGAGGTGTCATTTTGAAATAATTTTCACGCTTTTTATATTTGAACTTCAAAAAATAAGATGAAATGTTCTTAAGGCTACCTCGTCTTTTTAACCAATCGTTAACAAGGTTTGCCATAATAATTGGGCAATTTGCACGGTTATTAAGCATATAGCTTACACTTTAAAGAATCTAGTATCATGGAAGACACTACAAGCGCATTAGACATAGGCGCATTGAATGAAAAAATAGAAAAAGAGAGCGCATTTGTCGATATTCTCACCCTTGAGATAAACAAAGTAATTATCGGTCAAAAGCACATGGTGGAGCGCTTGCTCATTGGATTGTTGGGACAAGGGCATATTTTGCTGGAAGGAGTTCCCGGACTGGCAAAAACCTTAGCTATTAATACACTTTCAAAAGCGGTTCATGGATCGTTTAGTAGGATCCAGTTTACGCCAGACCTATTGCCTGCAGATGTTGTGGGTACTATGATTTATAATATGAAGCTGAATGATTTCAGCATTAAAAAAGGTCCCATTTTCGCAAACTTTGTTCTGGCCGATGAGATTAACCGTGCGCCTGCTAAAGTACAATCTGCTTTACTAGAAGCGATGCAGGAAAAGCAAGTGACCATTGGAGAAGAAACGTTTGTTTTAGACCGGCCATTTTTAGTAATGGCAACTCAAAACCCCGTAGAACAGGAAGGAACCTATCCTTTGCCTGAAGCACAGGTGGACCGTTTTATGCTGAAAACAGTAATAAAATACCCGCTTTTACAGGACGAGCAATTGATCATGCGCCAAAATTTAAAAGGCGGTTTTGAGAAAGTGAACCCTGTTGTAACCTTAGACCAGATCAAGCGTGCCCAAGCAGCCGTAAGGGAAGTCTATATGGATGAAAAGATTGAAAAGTATATTCTCGACATCATTTTTGCGACACGAACTCCCGAAAAGTATGGCCTTTCAGATCTTAATGGGTTGATTAGTTTTGGAGCCTCTCCGCGTGGAAGTATTAATCTGGCGATGGCTGCAAAATGTTATGCGTTTATACGCAGAAGAGGATATGTAATTCCGGAAGATGTGCGCGCTGTAGTAGAAGATGTATTGCGCCACCGTATTGGAATCACCTACGAAGCCGAAGCCGAGAACGTAACTTCTGAAGATATCATTCAGAAAATTGTGAATGTGATCGAGGTCCCCTAGGGATTTTAGATTGTAGAAGTATGATGTACGGTTGCTCAAAGCGTACGTCTAAAATCGTATATCGTAAATCAAGAAATGGACACCAAAGAACTCTTAAAAAAAGTACGTAAAATCGAAATCAAAACGCGGCGTTTGAGCGACCACGTGTTTGGTGGCGAGTACCATAGTACATTTAAGGGGCGCGGAATGACATTCTCTGAGGTGCGGCAATACCAGTTTGGCGACGATGTTAGAAATATAGACTGGAACGTAACCGCCCGCTACAACGAACCTTTTGTAAAGGTTTTTGAAGAAGAACGTGAATTAACACTCATGTTAATGGCCGATATTTCAGGTTCAGAATTTTTTGGGACCGATACTCAATTCAAAAATGAAATTATTACAGAAATTGCTGCAACACTGGCCTTTTCAGCAATGCAGAATAACGACAAAACGGGATTGATTCTTTTTTCAGACGAAATCGAGCTTTTTATTCCGCCAAAAAAGGGAAAAAGTCACGTACTAAGAATCATTCGGGAACTGTTGGAATTTAAGCCAAAAAGCAAAAAAACAAACTTAAGTCAAGCGTTGAAATACCTTACTAATGTAATGAAGAAAAAAGCCATTGTCTTTGTGCTTTCAGACTTTATTACAGACCATTACAGAGATACGTTAAAAATCGTATCGGGAAAGCATGACGTAACGGGAATTAGAGTTTATGACCGCTATGAGGAAGAAATGCCCAATCTGGGAATGGTGCAAATGCAGGATGAAGAAACAGGCGAGCTAATGCTGGTAAACACAGGAGCCAAAGGAGTGCGTACTAATTATAATAAGTATCACCGGGAGCGTGTGGATTACTTTCAGGAAGCTTTTACCAAAAGCGGAGCTGGTGCCATAAGTTGCCGCGTAGACGAAAGCTACGTAAAAAAATTATTAGGATATTTTAAAAGACGCTAACAGAAGTGCGATTTACGAATGACGAAGTACGAGGTGAAAATATCAAATTTGAAAGTTAAAACTATTGTCTGGTTAAGCGCAGTCGAAGCGTTAATGGTACGCAAAAATTTTAAAGATTTATTTCTGAAAAATCTACCCGCTCTTCTATTTTTTCCTTTCTTCCTGTTCTTTGTACTCACTTCAAATGCCCAGGTAACTTCCTCTGTAGACACCACCCAAATTCGGATTGGAGAAGAAATAAAATACAATATTCAAGTTGAAGCAGACACCACAGACCTGGTTGTTTTCCCCGAAGGACAAACGTTCTTGCCTTTAGAAGTAATTGAAAGTTACAAAGTAGACACCACATTCGAGGCCAGGAAAATGCGTCTTATTAAAAAATACGGATTAACACAGTTCGATTCGGGTACGTATACCATTCCACCACAACGGATTGTGATAAATCAAAAAGCATACACCTTAGATTCTGTAAAAGTTGAAGTGCGGGATGTAGCGGTAGATACCACCAAGCAGAAAATGTTCGAGATAAAGCCTGCTGTTGAGGTAGACAGACCACCCTTCGATTTCTGGAAATTGTTGCCGTGGTTGCTTGGAGCCCTTATTTTAGGGGCGATTATCGCGTATATTTTCTTCCGAAGAAGAAAAATAAGAGAAGCGAAGGAAGAACAACTGCCGCCTTACGAAGAAGCCCTGGTCGCTTTACAAACATTGGATAATTCTACATTTTTAAGAGAGCACAAAAGTAAAGAATACTACTCGCAGCTAACCGAAATTGTTAAAAGATACCTGGACCGAGAAGTGGATGATAGTGCTTTAGAAAGCACTACAGATGAGCTCATTGAACGACTTACGCTCCATAAAAATGCAGGAAGCTTCGACTTTGAAATTGAAGATATTAAAAAACTGGGTGCTATTTTAAAACGTGCCGATTTGGTAAAGTTTGCCAGAATGCAACAAGTAGAGCAGCAGGCAAAAGAAGACCGTGCTGCCCTGGAAGAAATTATTAACCACACCCACGATGCCGTTCCGGAACCTACCGAAGAAGAATTGTTACGCAACGAGCTTTATCTGGAGCAACAGCGTAAAAAGAAACAACGCAGAAAATACATACTGGCAGGCGTAGGGGTAATAGCAGCACTAATTTTAGCAGGAGCTATATATGGAAGCATTAAAGGCTTCGATACCTTAAAAGATGACGTTCTAGGAAACGAATACCGCGATCTTGCTGAAGGTCGCTGGTACAAAAGTGAATACGGAAGTCCCGAAATTATTCTGGAAACTCCGGAAATACTGGTGCGAACTGATATTGAAATGCCGGATTCTGAAAATATAAGAGCGCAAAGTGCTAATGTCTTTAGCGCTGGAAGCTTAACGGACCCGCTGTATGTCCTTATAAGTACTACCCAGACCAAAAGCTCACAGGAAGAAGTAAACTTAGATCCGCTAATGGACGCAGCACTTAGCGAATTAGAACGACGTGGTGCTTTAAATATGATTGTAAAACGAGAGGAGTTTTCGACTGAAAAGGGAATTAAAGGACTAAAAGCATATGGGCAGTTTAATGTTTCAGTAGGAAACAATAAAGTGCTGAAGGATCAGAGTTATTACGAGTTATTGCTCTTTGCACAACAAAACGGAGTACAAACCGTGTTGGTGGTATACCAGAATGACGGTAGGTTTTCAGTAGGCATCAAAGACAGAATCATCAACTCGGTAGAGTTAGAGTTACAAGAAACTAAAAACAACTAATGCAACAGTTTGAATTTGTACATCCGCAATTATTCTGGCTGCTTTTACTGCTGCCATTGCTCGTGCTTTGGTATGTGTGGAAACGAAAGCAACAAACAGCGGCGTTAAAAATTTCGAGCGTCAAGGGCTTTAAGACGGGAAAAAACTGGCTGGCAAAATTACGACCGTTATTATTCGTTTTAAGAATACTAGCATTAGCAGCCATCATTGTTGCGATGGCGAGACCCAGGACAGTAGACGAGAGCACAAAGATAAAGACCACCAAAGGGATAGATATTGTTATTACAGTAGATGTTTCAGCAAGTATGCTGGCGCGGGATTTAAAACCAAACAGGCTGGAGGCGTTAAAAACAGTAGCGGCACGATTTATTAATAACCGTCCTAATGATAGAATTGGCCTGGTAGAATACGCGGGAGAGAGCTACACTAAAACACCCTTAACGAGCGATAAAGGTATTGTCCTTTCAGCATTAAAGGATATTAATTACAATACCATCATCGAAGGAGGAACAGCTATTGGAATGGGCTTGGCGACCGCTGTAAACCGTTTAAAGGAAAGCACAGCTAAGAGTAAAATCATTATTTTAATGACCGATGGTGAAAATAATAGCGGTTTTATAGATCCGAAAATTGCTAGTGAATTGGCAGTAGAGTTTGGTATTAAAGTGTACACCATTGGATTGGGAACGAAAGGAATGGCGCTTAGCCCTATTGGTATAAAACGAGACAACACCTTCCAGTACGGCATGCAACAAGTAAACATAGACGAAGCGTTGCTGAAAGAAATTGCCACCGTAACCGAAGGTCAATATTTTAGAGCCACCAGTACCACAAAGCTGAATGAGATTTATGAAGAGATAAATAAACTGGAAAAAACCGATATTGAAGAATTAAAATATAAAAGTTACGACGAAAAATACCGTCCGCTTGTAATTCTGGCCTTGATATTATTAGGTTTGGAATGGCTGTTGCGATATACAGTGTTCCGAAGTTTTGTTTAATGTTACCAGAAGATTTTTATTTTTTTCTGAAGAAATTAGGAAGAAACAATAAGTACCGGATCGAAGATAGTGACGGTTATTTGAAAGAGTGATGTTAAGGGTGATTTTTAATGAAAGAAACGAAATTTAAATATCCAAAAAGAAAAATAGCGTTCAATGTAGCTATAGGATCAATGTGGTTATTGTTTGGATTTCTTGGAGTAAGTGATGAAGCAAAAAGTTATGAATATGTAGCACTCTTTTTAGGGATCCTATATGTCGGATTAGCTCTCTATATGCAAATTGCGTCTTATGTTACGGTGACGGATGCGGGGATCATAAAAAATAATTTAATCCCCATAAAAATTTCTTTTTCTGAAATTGTCGAAGTAAAAGATATGCACGGTTTAGTGAGCATACATGAAAAAGAGAAGAAGATAAAAATACATAAAAGGAATATTCAAAAAAGTCAGTTACCTGAATTTGAGTCTTTCCTGGAAACTATAAAACACGATTAATTAAAAAAATGTACCAGTTAGAACAGCCCATATACTTTTACCTACTGCTCGCTATCCCGGTGATAGTAGTGCTATTTATGGGGGTGCTTCTTTGGAAACGACAAACCCAGAAGAAGTTTGCAAACACCGATTTACTGAAAAAACTGAGCCCGAATCGTTCCGTATTTAAACCAGCACTAAAGGTGTTTGTGTTTTGTTTGGCGGTAGCTTGCTTGGCCATTGGCCTGGTAAACGTGAAAATTGGAACTAAGATCGAAAACGTGAAGCGCGAAGGTGTAGATGTAGTATTTGCGCTGGATGTGTCTAAAAGTATGCTGGCCGAGGACATCGCACCCAACCGAATTGAAAAATCGAAACAACTTGTTACACAGATTCTAAACAGCCTGGGCGGCGATAGAATTGGTATTATTGGCTATGCAGGAAGTGCCTTCCCGCAAGTGCCTATTACGACTGACTTCTCTTCGGCGAAATTGTTTTTGAACAATATGAATACCGATATGGTTTCCAGCCAGGGAACTGCCATTAATGAAGCAATTGGAATGGCAAAGACCTATTATAACGATGAAGAACAGGCAAACAGAGTCTTGTTTATAATTAGTGATGGTGAAGACCATGAAGGAAATGTGGAGAGTATCGCTGAAGAAGCTGCGGCATTAGGGATTAAAATTTACACTATTGGCGTTGGGACTGAAAAGGGAGGCCCCATTCCCATAAAGCGTAACGGTGTGTTACAATATTACAAACGCGACCAAAATAACGAGCAGGTCATTACCCGTTTGGGTGAAGAAACCTTAAAACAAATCGCAGCGGAAGGAAACGGAACGTACATTTCAGGAAATAATACCAAGGAAGTTGTTGAAAATGTGACAGCTATCCTCAACGGAATGGACAAAAAGACATTCGATTCTAAGGAATTTACAGATTTTAAAGACCAGTTTCAATGGTTTTTGGCTGGGGCATTATTTTTGTTGATATTGGATGTGTTGCTGCTGGAGCGTAAGACTGCCTGGCTCAAAAAATTGAATTTGTTTAATGAAGCTGAAAGATAAGATGAAGACACAGAAGAATATTTTAGGAGCATTTTTATTTGCGTTACTAACGTTGTTTACTGCGGAAATTTCTGCACAGGAAAAAGATGAAAATGATGTGCAGGATGAGCAAAGGAAACTTCTTAGAGAAACGAAGGAATTGGTAAGCGATGCAAGCCTGGCACTTGCCGATGATAAGTTTGTGGAAGGCGAAGCAGAATATAGAAAAGCTATTGCCATAAACCCGAAAAGCGAAACTGCCAAATACAATTTGGGAAATGCGTATTACAACAAAGAGAAAAATGACGAGGCAATGAGTCGTTTTAAGCAGGCAGCAGCTGTAGCCACTTCAAAAACCGATAAACACAGTGCGTTTCATAATTTAGGGAACACCTTTATGAATGCCAAAAAATACCAGGATGCGGTAGATGCTTATAAAAATGCGCTTAGGAACAATCCCAATGATGATGAAACGCGGTATAATCTGGCTTTAGCTAAAGATATGTTGGAGAAAAATCCACCCAAAGGGGGCGATGGTGATAATAAAGACCAGGATAAGAATAAGGATAAAAACGATCAGGAAGAAAACCAGGATAAGAAAGACGAAGAAGGAAAAGATAAAGAAGGCAACGAAGGAGACGAAAAAGAAGACAAAGACCAGGGCGACGATAAAGATGATGAAAAGAAGGGTGATAATGAAGAAGATAAAGGAAAACCCGACAAGCCTAATGAAGGCGAACAGGATAAAGCCGATAAACAACAACAGCAACCACAGCCTGGACAAATGTCGCCGCAGCAAATTAAAAATCTGCTGGAAGCCATGAACAACGAAGAGCAGAAAGTACAGGAAAAAATAAATGCCAAAAAACAAAAAGGCGCCAAAGTAAAATCTGAAAAGGATTGGTAATGAAAAATATTCATTTTTTATTCATAGTATGTTTTGTGTTTCTGGGCAGCATTGCCAGGGCACAGGTGACTTTTGAGGCAAAAGTGAGCAAGAAAAAGTTAGGAATTAACGAACGCCTGCGTATAGATTTTGAGATGAACCAAGATGGCGATAATTTTAATCCCCCTAGCTTTGTAGGCTTCCGTGTGGTGGGAGGACCTAATCAGGCCATTAGCAACTCGTATTTTAACGGGAAACGAAGCTACTCGAAAACCTATTCCTATTTCCTTTCACCCCTTCAAAAAGGGAATGCCACCATTGGGCAGGCAACGATTGAAATTGAAGGACAAACCTATAAAACTTCTCCAGTTACTGTGAGTGTAGGGGAGGCGGTTAAAATTTCAAAAGATGGGAGCAATGCCGAATACCTTGCCGAAGAAAGTGTTCACCTTGTGGCAGAAGTGTCTAACTCCACCCCATTCTTAAATGAAGCTATCACAGTTACCTATAAACTGTATGTGTCTCATGATGTTGGAATTACTAGTAACTGGCGTGAAATAAGCACCCCAAAATATGCCGACTTCTGGAGCCAGAATATCAATACTCAGGGTAATTATAAAACCTACGATACAAAATACAAGGGGGAAGATTACCGCTATGTAATCTTACGGTCTACCGTGTTGTATCCTCAAAAAACAGGCGAATTGGACATTGAACCTCTTACGCTGGATATTCCTGTAGACGTGCGCAGCAACAAGCGAGACATGTTTGGAAGACAACGTGTGGCCAGAGTTAATAAAACTGTTTCAGCAGGAGCGAGAACAATTAATGTAAAACCATTGCCTATTGAAGGAAAACCAGATGATTTTACAGGAGCTGTGGGCAATTTTCAATTTCAGCTACAGACCAATAAAACCACATTGGATGCCAATGAGGCGTTAGAATTAACTGCTAAAATTTCAGGAAAAGGAAATTTGAAATTATTCGATTTGCCAGGTTTGAAATTACCGAGTGCCTTAGAAGTATACACACCAGAACGTGATAATCAGGTAACGGTACAATTGGATGGAATGCGGGGAACTATTTCAGAAAAGTATACCGTCGTGCCTCAGTTTAAAGGGAACTACCCCGTGCGTCCTATCACATTTTCCTATTTCAACCCAAAGACGGAACGCTATGAGACCTTAGCTAGCGAAGAAATAGTAATTAACGTTGAAAATGGCCCTGTAGCGAAAACGGAACCAACTAAAGACGCCTCAATAGTTGCTGAAGACCTGGACGATGCGCAATTTAAATTTATTAAACTAGACGCTAACCTGAAGCCGATTGCCACAACACCTTTCTTTAAGTCGACCTTGTTCTGGTCGTTATTGGGGGGTCCTATGTTGTTAATTCCGTTGTTTATTGTAGCAGGAAAAAAACGCCGTGACCGCCTTTCCGACGTGGAAGGAATGAGGCTCCGGAAAGCCAACCGCCTGGCTAAAAAATATTTAAGCGAAGCCAAGAAAAATATGAAAGACCGTGTGGTGTTTTATGAGGCTTTAGAACGAGCTTTTCACAATTTTCTAAAAGCAAAATTAACGCTGGAAACGAGCGATTTCAGTAAGGAAAAAATTTCAGCATTACTGGAAGAAAAACAAGTACAACCAGAGGTGGTTTCAGAGTTTATTCAATTGCTGAAAAGCTGCGAATATGCCCGCTATACCCCAACAAGCCAGGTAGCGATGCAGCAGGATTACGAAAAAGCAGCACGCATTATTTCAACCATAGATAAACAGATTCAATAAGATGAAAAAGCTACTCTTCATACTATTGCTGTTAGTTTCAGGACTAAGCTGGAGCCAGAACAATGCGTTATTTAATCAAGGAAAAGAGCACTATAAAAACGGAAAGTTTCAGGAAGCTATTAACTCCTGGGAAAAAGTACTGGACAACGGGCAGCATTCTGCCGACTTGTATTTCAATCTGGGAAATGCAAACTACAAGCTAAATAAGGTAGCTCCGAGCATTTATTATTATGAAAAAGCCTTGCAGCTGGCACCTGCAGACAAGGACATAAAAACCAATTTAAAATTTGCTGAAAACGCACGTATTGATGCGATAGAACCGTTACCTAAAACTGTTTTCAAAAAATGGTACGAACAGCTGGCGGGAGTGTTAACCTATGATGGCTGGGCGATTACCTCGGTTATTGGGGCAGTTTTATTTGTGCTGTTGTTTTTAAGCTATTGGTTTGCTGCTGCCGAAGGTAAAAAACGTCTGTTTTTTATTACATCCCTTGTTTCTGTACTGGTATTATTTGTTGGCTTGATAATGGCTTATCAAACCTATGGGGACGTCTTAAAGGACCAGCCAGCCATTGTGTTTTCAGAGAGCACTGATGCAAAAAGCGAACCTTCTATGGGGAGTGAAAGTACATTTGTGCTGCACGAAGGGACTAAAGTACAAATTAAGGCACAGGAAGATAGTTGGGTGCGTGTTTTAGTAGCCAACGGAAAAGACGGTTGGATTCCGGCAAGCGATATAAAAAAATTATAGATTTAAGATTTGCTTAACAAGAAATCTATTTTCAGATGTTATTTTTGCCATCTAAATAAAAAAATTGACTAGTGCAGTTTAAGAGTATCTTCTTTCTTTTGGCTTTTACTTGGTGTATTCTTACACCAGCAGTAGTTACTATTTGTAATATCGACACCAATATTTCGGCACTGTTTTCTATGAACGAAGAAGAAACTTCGGAAACTTTTAAACTAGGGCCTAAAGAATACAATGCTCCAGAAGCTTTCGCTACAAAATTTCTCTCTTCAGAATTGTTGCAAAGTGCCACGACTATTGGTTATAAATCTCTTTTTTGGGAAACTCTTTCTCAAGAGACTGTTTCTCCCCCTCCCAGACAGAGCTAATTTTTTCCGTGTTTAATTTTGAGCCAAAAGGCTCGTATTTCAAACTGACTGAGGTATTCTCGGTCTAAAATTTTAGTATATGTTTTCAAAAATTAAGAGCGATCTCCCAGCGAGTATCGTAGTATTTTTCGTTGCCCTTCCTTTGTGTTTAGGTATTGCATTGGCGAGTGGCGCCCCTCTTTTTTCAGGTTTAATTGCAGGAATTGTCGGGGGTATTATAGTTGGAGCTTTAAGTGGCTCCCAAATAGGGGTAAGTGGTCCGGCAGCTGGTCTGGCAGCCATTGTTTTAACTGCTATTGGTACATTAGGAGGTTATGAAAACTTCTTGGTTGCCGTTGTTATTGGAGGTGCCCTGCAATTACTGCTTGGAGTTTTAAAAGCAGGAATTATCGGCTATTATTTTCCATCTTCTGTAATCAAAGGAATGTTAACGGGGATCGGGATCATTATTATTTTAAAACAAATCCCTCACTTTTTTGGATACGATGCAGATCCCGGAGGTGACTTTGCGTTTTTTCAAGTAGATGGTGAGAATACGTTTTCTGAAATTTTCGTAGCCTTAAATTCAATAAGTGTAGGCGCAACTGTAATTGCATTAGTTAGTCTGGGAATACTATTATTATGGAGCCAAGTGCTTACAAATAAAGGGAAGATATTTCAGTTGATACAAGGCCCCTTAGTAGCTGTTGTGGCAGGAATAATTTACTTTGCATTTACACAAGACAGCGGTGCCTTTGCAATAGAAAAAGAACACTTAGTACAAGTACCTGTGCCAGATAGTTTCGATTCTTTTATTGGACAGTTTAGCTTTCCAAATTTTGCAGTAATTACAAATTCTGAAGTTTGGATAGTTGGATTTACCATTGCTTTGGTAGCAAGTTTAGAAACATTACTTTGCGTAGAAGCTACAGATAAGCTGGATCCAGAAAAACGTGTAACTCCTACCAATAGAGAATTATTGGCGCAGGGTACCGGAAACATAATTTCTGGAATGATAGGTGGTTTGCCTATTACGCAGGTAATTGTAAGAAGTTCGGCAAACATACAGTCTGGCGGAAAGACGAAGGCTTCAGCTATAATTCACGGTTTTTTCTTACTTATTTCAATAATCATTATTCCTACGGTACTTAATATGATACCACTTTCGGTATTAGCGGCCATCCTTTTAATTGTAGGGTATAAGCTGGCTAAACCGTCAACATTTAAAGCTATGTACAAAGCTGGTTGGAAGCAATTTGTACCATTTATAGTAACCATTGTTGGAATTGTTTTTACAGATTTATTGATTGGAATAGGTCTAGGACTTTCAGTAGGAGTTGTAATAGTATTGCTTAAGAGCTATCAAAACTCACATTTCTTGCATATTGAAGATAAAAGTAATGGGAAGCATAAAATAAACATGACCTTGGCAGAAGAAGTTACTTTTTTCAATAAAGGAGCTATTCTTAAAGAGTTGGACAGCCTGCCTAGAGATACTTATTTAGAACTTGACGTAAGAAAAACTAGGTATCTGGATGCTGATATTGTTGAAATTCTAGACGATTTTGCCTTTAAAGCAAAAGAACGAAATATTGATATTAAAATTATTTCAGAAAAAGGGACCATAGAAAACCCACCAAGCTTTATTGAATTTTTTAAACTCAGACCTAAGTCTGCTTAACACGTAACTAATTATGAAAAATAATAAATATAAAATTACAGTGCTTTCAGATTTAAGCACAAGCAGCAGCTACATTTTGAAGAGTGCTGAAAGATTTGCACAAATTGTGGGCGGTGACATTGAAATTTTTCATGTTCGCAAAGCTACGCAGGTTGTAAACAGAGAAAGTCAACTTTCTGCTGTAAGAGAACTTAAGGAGAATTTTGTTCTGGTTGAAGATAAACTAAAAGAAATGAAAACTGCAGCAGATAATGTATCTGAAGTAAAGACAACACATTCTTTTGTTTTTGGGAACTTAAAAAACGAAATTGAAAAGCATCTGATTGAAACCAAACCAGACGTAGTGGTACTAGGAAAAAAAATCTCTAAAACCCCTGGCTTTTTAGGAGACGGTGTTCTTACATTTCTACTTAAAAAATTTCCAGGAGTCGTTTTGATTGCAGATCACGAAAACTTACTTGATGTAGATTCCCAACTAGGCTTAGGGTTTTATAATGCCACAAGTACGGAGTCTAATTTTAAGCATATTGATGCGTTAATTTCAACAAGTCAAGGACCCCTTAGGACTTATAATGTAGCTGAAAAATCAGCAACCGTTAATAATGAAAAAGAACACAGCATAGTGAATAGCAATATAGTATCCTATGTCTTTGAAAAGAATGATCAAACCTTGCGGACCATGTCCAATTATATGGTTAAAAACAAGGTAAACCTTCTATTGGTAGATCGAAATTCAAAAAGCGCAATAAACCGTGCAGGATTGTCGATTTCGGAAGCTAATAATCTGGTTCATAACTTAAAAGTCCCTATATTATTAACAAACGGGTAACCAAACAAGGTAAATTATTGTATATTAAAAATTAAAACAGAAATAATATGAAAGCACAAACTAAAGAAACACAAAGCACCTATACCCCTCAATCTGCCGTGGCAGCATTAAAAGAAGGCAACCAACGTTTTTTGAATACAAAACCTGCAAATCGTGATTTGTTGGGACAGGTAAAAGACACAGCTGGAGGTCAATATCCTTTTGCGGTAGTATTAAGTTGTATAGACTCGCGTGTGCCGGTTGAGCTGGTATTTGACCAGGGAATTGGCGATATATTTAGCGCAAGAGTAGCAGGTAATATTGTAAATGAAGATTTGCTGGGAAGCATAGAATATGGCTGCAAGGTAGCCGGAAGTAAAGCCGTTGTGGTTTTAGGTCACACAGGCTGCGGCGCTGTAAAAGGAGCTTGTGATGATGTTCAATTAGGAAATATTACTCCGTTGCTGGCAAAAATAAAGCCTTCAGTGGCGGCTGTAAAATCTCCAGAAGATACTGCATTAAGAAATAGTTCAAATGCTTCCTTTGTTAATGATGTGGTATATAAGAATGTAGAGCTTACCATAGAAAATATGAAGAACGACAGCCCGTTATTACGTGACATGGAAAACGATGGCGATATTACTATTATTGGAGCTGTTTACGATGTGGCTTCAGGAGCTGTGTCGTTTCTTAATTCCTAATTTTTTTTAAATTTTTGTTAAAGGAGAGGGTCAAAGCCATTGGTTTTGACCCTCTTTGTTGTACATTTAAAAAAAATGTATACAAACAACAGTATGAAAAATTTATTTACCAATCTGCGCGGAAATCTTTTTGGAGGAATTACAGCTGGAATTGTCGCCTTACCATTAGCACTTGCCTTTGGTGTACAATCTGGATTAGGGCCCGATGCAGGATTATACGGAGCTATTTTTATTGGTTTCTTTGCCTCTTTATTTGGTGGGACAAACACACAAATTTCAGGACCTACGGCACCCATGACAGCTGTCTCGATGGTTATTATAGCCGGAATCATTGCAGCAAATAATGGAAGTGTAGAACAAGCTTTGCCCTATATTTTATTGGTGTTCTTATTGGCAGGGCTTATGCAAATAGGATTAGGAGTACTGGGTCTGGGAAAATACATTAAATACATACCATACCCTGTAGTATCTGGATTTATGACAGCAATTGGTGTCATAATTTTAATTACTCAGATATTACCTATGTTGGGATATTATGCCAATAGTGATGATGAATTTATCGAACAGTTTAAACCAGAAGCCGAAGAAGTATTACTCGATAAAATCCTTAAAGAAGAAGCAGGGGAAGGAATTTTGGTGTTAGAAGATTTTAAAGAAACAGTAACTCGAGCAGAACGTATAACTGAAGATGATATTAGATTAGAATCTCAAACACTAGCCAAATCTGCTAGTTCTGGAGTACTGGGTTCTATCAAAACTTTACCAAGGGCTATTAAAAGTATAAATTGGCTGGAGTTTGGATTGGCAGCACTGACGATTTTCATCATTTTTGGGTTTAAAAAAATTACTACAGCTGTCCCCTCCACACTGGTTGCCTTATTGGTAGTTTCAGCAGGGGCCTATTTTATGAATCTCGATTACAGACCCATTGAACAAATCCCGGGCGGATTTCCAATGCCAAATCTGGATATGTTCTCCAATTTCAATATAGGTCAAATTTCACCGTATATATTTACGGCACTTACACTGGCATTTCTGGGAGCTATTGACTCGTTGCTAACTTCGGTAGTGGCAGACAATATGACCAAGACAAAGCATAAGCCCAATCAAGAATTAATAGGACAGGGTATTGGTAATAGTATTGCTTCGATTTTTGGAGGAATCCCAGGAGCTGGTGCGACTATCAGAACCGTGGTAAATATCAACTCTGGAGGAACTACAAAACTTTCTGGAATGACAGCTTCGGTATTATTGCTAGTAATTTTATTGGCATTAGGCCCTGTGGCTTCACAAATTCCAGCAGCTGTTCTTGCAGGAATCTTAATTACAGTAGGTATTGGAGTGATGGATTATAAAGGCTTAAAAGCAATTCCAAATATGCCTAAAAGTGAGATTATAGTCATGCTGGTTGTATTATTACTTTCAGTATTCTGGAACTTAGTATATGCTGTTGGTATTGGATTGGTATTGGCCTCACTAGTATTTATGAAAAAAATCGGAGATGTTTCCGCAAAACGATCCAAATTAGTACCACTGGGTAATGCCGATGAGTTTGGCCTTCCGTGGCAGGATGAAAAAAATTTCCCACAATATTTAAAAGAAGAAGTGTTTATCAAGCGTTTGGACGGACCGCTTTTCTTTGGAAATACAAGCGATTTCCAGGAGCTTGCGAAAGGAATTCCTGCAACAGCCACTCATTTAATAATACGAATGGGAAAGGTGCCCTATATGGATCAATCTGGTTTGTACGCTATGGAAGAAACTTTGCTTAGACTACGACAAGGAAAAATTAAGATTATATTGGTAAGCCTTCAAAAGCAACCAAAAGTAATGATGCAGTCCATTGATATTATTCCAGATCTAGTACCAGAAAAAAGATTAGTTGGAACCTTTAAAGAAGCCATGGAATACATTCGGAAAAATGTAGAAGATGTAGTGTAGCTTCGATACATACCGCCAATTTCCTTTTAGGAAAATTAACGGAATACTCAGCTACCTTTATGAAGGAGCAGAATTTTATAACCGCGAATACCCGGATTAAATTTAATCGTGTATTCGCGGTTTTTTTTATTCTGAAATATCTTCAGGTTCGTTTTCTTCATCTCTTTCATCGATACCGTCAACTTCCTTTAAAATATAGGGAACCACTAACGGAGCAAGACTAGCCACAGGAGCATATAAAACTGAGGTGTCTCTGTCTTCTTCAGAAAGAATTGAAAACGAGGGAGAGGCATTTACGAACATAAAGACCACACTTATAATAAAGGCAAATTTCAACACGTTAAAAACAGCGCCTAATAGCTTATTTATTATTCCCAGTGCAGCAAAATCTGCTATTTTGGTAAGTGCCTTTCCAGCCATGGAAATAAGTAAAAGGATTGCCAAAAAAGTCACTGCAAAAGCGGCTAAGTTCACGGTTTGTTCATTCCAGTTGGTCCAGCCAGCAAGATAGCTGGCAGCATACCCTGAAAAATATACCGCACCATACACCCCGGCAATAATACCCACTAAACCTGCTAATGCTACAAAAAGACCTTTTTTATAACCCACTACTAAAGCGATGAGGAGGATAATGCCTAAAACTATATCGATGGTATTCATATGTTCAGTTTACGTAAAGATAGCAAACCTAATTATAACTATTCTAAGCTTCAAAATTTCACAGGACAACGTACCTTTGTAAATGCGCAAAACAAATTTAAAATTACCCGCCTGAGAGTATTGAGCGGAGTCGAAATATGGCAAGAGATCAAGAATTAAAAGAACGATGGGAAGCACTGGTGACGCTGTTGAGTAATCGCTTTGCAGATGGGGATACGTTAGACCTTGACGCAATTATTTATTTGGTGGGCATCCAGGAGTTAGGGCAATTGCACCGAAAGTTTAAAAAAGATGAAAAACTGGATCTAATGCACATCGCCATTTGCCGTTTGTTAGAACCTTTTGGCTACTACGAGTTTGATTATTTTGATGATCAGGGCTGGCCACATTATAAAATATTAGAACAATTACCCCCGTTAAAAGCAGGCGAACAAAGTGTTTTGATGAAGGAAGCCCTTGTACAATACTTTATAGAAAAAGAAGTGCTTTCGTAAAATTCCAAATTTCAAAAGGGCTTGTTTTAAATGAGTTTCCGTAATTTTGCCTATTCATAAAACATAAACGTTTACCTGTGGTGAATGTAGTCGAATCATGATAGATACTCTAAAAAAGCATATTGCAACAGTTGAAGCTTTCACAGCCACCAATCCGGAAGAAATTGAACAGTTCCGAATTAAATACCTTGGGAAAAAAGGCCTGCTGAACGATTTTTTTGCTGAATTTAAAAATGTGCCAAACGACCAGAAAAAGGAATTTGGACAAACTATTAATACGCTAAAAAACTCAGCGCAAGACAAAGTAAATAGCTTAAAAGAAGCCCTGGAAAGTGCCGAAGAATCCAAGGGAGTTTATGGTGACCTTTCCCGTCCGGGAGAACCTATCTCACTAGGGTCAAGGCACCCTATTTCTATAGTAAAAAATAAGATTGTCAATATCTTTTCAAGAATAGGGTTTAATGTTTCTGAAGGCCCCGAAATTGAAGACGACTGGCACAACTTTACGGCACTTAACCTGCCAGAATACCATCCCGCACGTGATATGCAGGATACGTTTTTTATACAAACCAATCCAGATGTATTACTTCGTACACACACTTCAACCGTGCAGGTACGTTATATGGAAGAACACAAGCCTCCCATTCGTACAATTTCTCCGGGGCGCGTGTATAGAAATGAAGCTATTTCGGCACGTTCACACTGTTTTTTCCATCAGGTGGAAGGATTGTATGTAGACAAGGGAGTAAGCTTTGCAGATTTGAAACAAACCTTACAATACTTTACAACAGAGCTCTTCGGAAAATCAAAGATCAGGCTGCGACCGTCCTACTTCCCGTTTACCGAGCCAAGCGCAGAGGTAGATGTGTATTGGGGCTTAGAAACTGAAACCGACTATAAAATGACCAAAGGAACTGGCTGGTTAGAAATCATGGGCTGCGGAATGGTAGATCCTAATGTGTTGGAAAATTGTGGAATAGACTCCACAGAGTATTCAGGCTTTGCTTTTGGTATGGGAATAGATCGAATTGCGTTGTTGCTACATCAAATCCCGGACATTAGAATGTTAAGTGAGAATGACCTTCGCTTTTTGGAACAATTTAAGAGTGCAGATTAGCTACGATTTCTTCGATACATTCCGTTAATTTCCTTTTCAGGAACTAGACGAAACACTCAATAACTATTGCTTCGTCTTAAATTTTACAAGGGTTAGAATATGAAAAAAGATATTGACATTCCTGAAGTGAAGGATGTGTATGTGGCGGCTGTGTTTGAGCTGAATGAAGACTACAATACTCACGACTGGAATATTTATTTGATCAACGATGGTACATCGCCTATTGAAACGGTTTTAGTAGTAGCGCAGGGATATGACGATAAAGACATGACAGCACCTATGCGAAAAACCATAGCAGTAGTGCCTGCTAAAGGCTTTGCAAAGCTGGAATATATTGACGAGAGTGTTTTTAAACTGGATAATTTCTTTACGATTACCTATTTCCTAAACAATAAAATGTACGACAAACGTTTTGAACTCCCTCGTTTTTCAATTACGGAAGACAATGCTGTACTGCTTCCGGTACTTGGGAAGAAAGGAGTGTTGGCAAGATAGGTTAATCCAGTTTTTCAGTTAATTTAAGCATAACCTTTTTAGGATCTTTCCCTTCGTATAAAATGCTATAGACAGCATTTATAATTGGGGTTTTTGCCTTCTTTTTCTTTTTGGCCTGGTTGAGTTCGTAGGCGCTTTTGGTGGCATAATATCCTTCAGCAATCATATTCATTTCCATTTGGGCACTTTTCACGGTGTAGCCTTTGCCAATCATATTTCCGAAGAGACGGTTTCGGCTAAAGGTGGAGTAGCCCGTTACCAATAAATCTCCTAAGTAGGCAGACCCGTTTATATCGCGCTTCATCTTATGTACTTTTTTCACATAGCGTTTCATTTCGCGAATGGCATTGCTCATCAGGACACTTTGAAAATTATCACCATAGCCTAACCCATGTGCAATCCCAGCAGCAAGAGCATAGATGTTTTTGAGCATGGCAGCATATTCTGCACCAATAATATCGTCACTGGTAGTACATTTTATATAATCACAGCGCAAAACATTTGCTACGATTTCGGCTTTATCATTATCTGCACAGGCAATGGTGAGATAAGAGAGACGCTCTAAAGCAACCTCTTCGGCGTGACAGGGGCCCGTAATCACTCCAATATTTTTAAACGGAATGTTGTAATGTGTATAAAAATGATCTCCCACAATAAGGCTACTTTCAGGAACAATACCTTTAATGGCAGAAAAAATAATTTTTCCTTCCAAAGATTCGGTTAGTTGTTCTAACTCTGTATGTATAAATGCCGAAGGAATCACAAAAATCAGATAGTCTGCATAAGCGACCAGTTCATTAATGTTATTGCTTAGCTTTAGCTTGGTGGGGTCAAACTCTACCGAGGATAAATAATTAGGATTGTGCTGTTCTTTTTTAATATGCTCCAATGCATAAACATTACGCATATACCAACCCACTTCGTCTAGATTTTCACAAAGCATTTTTACAATGGCTGTGGCCCAGCTTCCGCCGCCAAAGACTGCAAATTTCGGTTGGTTGGTCATAGGTTGTGTTAGTTAATACAATTCCTTTACATGAAGTTTTTTACTCTACACTCAAAGTTACTTCTAAGAAGTGGTACATAGCGGTTCAAAAATACGGAAAATTAAACTCTGCTTAAAATACTGATATTCATATCAATACAACTTTGGCACGTTTTTAGATTTTCAGCTAGAGTGAACCGCTTTCAGAAATTAGTTCCTGAAGCATAAAATGAACGATTATGAAATTAGTAAAGTTATTCTTCGGTCTTGCTCTTTTAGCAACAGTAGCTACTTCTTGTTATGTTGAAGAAACAGTAGTAGTGACAGATCCTTATGTAGATCCTGTGCCGTCTGTTACGCTAAATCAATTACTTACTTCCTACGAGTTGTGGTATGTAGATATAAATCGTTCTAATGCTTCTGGTCAAATTCCTTTTATGCAAATAGCGTTTACGCTGTCTTTTAGAAATGGCGATGTATTGGCTAATAACAATTTGGTGGGAATTGGGGATCAGGGCTATGGCTATGGAATAGACGTTGGATATTATGACACGTACAACTACATACTGGATATTAATCACGACCTTGATGGTTATGTGACTTTTGATGTTACCCAGTTAAACGACACCGAAATTGAACTATACAACCCAGACTCGGGGCTACGGTATGTGCTGGTAGGGTATCAACGAAGTAATTTCGATTACGACTTGTTGTTTTATGAAAATATCCACTATTTCGTTCAGGAATATGTTGCCTGGGAAAAAGTGGCTACGCAGGGTGGAGCGCCCAACGAGTTTGACTATGAGCATTTCCTTCAGTTTTTACCGGGAGGAGGAGACGGGAATTTTCAAAGCTCAAAAGATCCGGTCGGAAGTTCTATAGATCATTTATACTGGGATTACACAGGAATTTTTAACGTAGATGATGTACCTGGAAATGCGTATTTAAAATATTTAACACTGGATTATGATTATCTGGGCAATGAATACTTTGAGTTGAACGTTATAAATGACAACACTATAGAACTGTTTCACGAAACCTCAGGAACTGTGTATACATTTAGAGGTAGAGGCTATATAGAAAACAGAAGCAGCAGAGGAACGTTAAGAATTCCAAAAGCTACTATAGAAAAGCAGCGAAAGAAAATAAGTATCTTCTAGAAAATATATATAACTTTTTGGTTGGTTATGACCGCCCCAAGGTTCGATCTTGAACTGGAGGGCGGTTTTTATGTTTGAGAGGTCTACTTGACTATTTATAAAAATTCATCTCATCCATATATTCCCAGACGTTCTGCGGCAGCATTGGACGAATATTTTTACCACTTTTAATCCCTTTTCGAATAAATGTGGAAGACAGTTCCATAATAGGAGCTGCAATGCGTGAAATTGAATTCGATTCCGCAACGGAATCTGCAACCTTCACTTCACCCGAAATTCTTGGGTAGACGTAAATGTGGTAGCGTTCTAAAATAACTTCATAGTTTTTCCACTTATGAAGACTCTTTAGATTGTCTTCGCCCATGAGTAAACAAAACTGTTTGTGTGGGTATTTTTCCTCTAAAACAGCTAAGGTATTTACAGTGTAGTTGGGTTGAGGCAGGTCAAACTCAATCTTACTCGACTTAATTTTAGGGTAGTTTTCTAAGGCGATATCTACCATTGCAATGCGGTGGTGGTTGTCTAGTAGCGTGCTTTTTTTCTTATGCGGATTGTGGGGTGTCACCACCATCCATACCTCGTCCAGATCGCTAAACTCCACCATATGATTAGCAATAGTAAGATGCCCTACGTGAATAGGGTTGAAGGTGCCAAAATAGAGGCCTGTTCTTTTATTCTTCTTCAGAGACATCTTTAAATATAGGTTTTGCAATATGCTCACCCACGAGCGCTTCAGCTTCTTCCAGGGCGTGTGTTAGGTTGTCATTTTCAATGATAAAGTCGAATTGCGGAGCGGTTGCCATCTCTACACTCGCTTTTGCAATGCGCATATTTATTTTTTCATCACTCTCGGTAGAGCGTTTTTTTAGACGCTTTTTCAACTCGTCTACACTTGGAGGTTTTATGAAAACGGCCAGCGTACGTTCGGGGTATTTCTTTTTAATGCGAAGGCCACCCACAACATCAATATCAAAAATTACGTTTTTCCCCATTTCCCATATACGTTCCACTTCGCTGTATAGCGTGCCGTAAAAATTATCGCGATACACTTCCTCCCATTCTAAAAATTCTTCAGATTTCATTTTCTGCTTAAAATCTTTTAGCGTTAGAAAATAATAATCCTTTCCGTGTTTTTCTTCGCCTCGGGGCTCTCGCGAGGTAGCTGAAACTGAGAATTCAAGATTCAAATCTTCTACCCCTAATAAATGGCGTACTATCGTAGTTTTTCCACTACCCGATGGTGCTGAGAATACAATTAATTTTCCTCCTTTTTTGTCTTTCATACTTTAAAAATGGTTGATTAAGTAGCGTTACGACGTAACCCGATCACCTAATTCTTAGCCAACGTAATTACTTTTTACAGCACATTCAATGCTTGTTCTTTAATTTTTTCCAGTTCGTCTTTCATCTGTACGACCAATTGTTGCATAGGGGCGAAATTGCTTTTAGAGCCAATTGTGTTTATTTCTCTGCCAATTTCCTGTGTGATAAACCCAAGTTTCTTTCCATTGGAATCTTCACTATTAATCGCATCCTTAAAATAATTAAGGTGATTTTGTAGACGTACTTTTTCTTCGGTGATGTCGTATTTTTCCAGGTAGTAGATGAGTTCTTGTTCAAAACGGTTCTCGTCTATCTTTTCTTTTAGCTCACTTACAGCATTTCTAAGACGTTCTTTTACATTGTCAATGCGCGATGCATCTATCTTAATCACTTCATTTAACAAGTTTTCAATACTTTCTATTCTTTCCAGAAAGTCTTTTTTTAACACAGCTCCTTCATCGCTTCGGTAGGTATTTATTTCCTGTAACGCTACTGTTACAGCCTCTAAAATTTCAGCAAACTCGTCTTCGTCTATCTCGTCACGCTCTGTTTTAAGGGAATCTGGCATACGAACAGCCATTTTAAGCAACTCAGTTTCATCTCCGTCGACTACATTTTTTAACTGCGAAATATATTCTTTTACTACAGCTTCGTTTACCTTAGCGTTGGTCGCTTCGCCCGTCATCTCAATATATAAGTTGAAATCTACTTTACCGCGGGTAAGCGATTTGGCGAGCATATTTCTAATTTCAAGCTCTTTTTCACGATACGAAGAGGGTACCCGGGCGTTTAAATCGAGATTCTTACTGTTAAGTGATTTTATTTCAACAGTAATTTTTTTGGAAGGAAGCTGGATAACGTGCTTTCCGTAACCGGTCATAGATTGAATCATAAGTTACATATTTAATGCAAAGATAAGGAATTGAAACCCCTTAATTAAATTGCCTTGAATAGCTTATTTTATGGAGAAGTTTTTTAAGTGGTGAACTATAAAAAAAGCAAGAAAGTAATCCTAGAGATGCGTGCTATTTCAATTGTTATTTATAAACTGAAGGGCTCTTTTTTCTGAATAATATACTTTATTCGTCACGTGAAAACCTACATGGCCTCCGTGCTTCGGACTCTCAAGATGAATGTTTTTATGCTGTTTAGCAATTTCAGTAGGATAACATTCCGGAGATAAAAAGCTATCGTTTAAGGCATTCAAGATGAGCACTGGTATTTTTATATTGGGTAAGTACTGTAAGCTACTACTCTTTTCATAATAGTCGTACGCATTCTGAAATCCGTGTGCCTTTGCGGTATACAAATTGTCAAAGTCCAGCAAATTCTGAATTTTCTTAAGCTCTTCAGCATTCATTGCATCCGGGAAATGGCTCATTTTACGTTTGTACTTCTGGCGCAGATCGTTTATAAAAGTTTTGCTATAGACCATATTTTCCCGCTTTATAAGTTGCTCTAAAGCGCCTCGCAAATGGAGGGGAGTGGAAATTGCAACGGCATTTTTTATCTGACCAGGGATAAGTTCTCTTTCCCCAAGATATTTTAGGAGGACATTCCCGCCAAGACTAAACCCTATTAGCGTAATGGTTTCATAATCGTAATAGTGCAATATGTGACGTATCAATTCCTCTAGATCTTCAGTTCTTCCAGAGTTGTATGAAAGATAAAGTCTGTTTTCCTCACCACTACAACCACGGTGGTTCATGGCGGCTACATCCCATCCATTTTTAACAAGCATTTTTGCCTGCCCTTTTATATATACCCGTTGTGCATTGCCTTCTAACCCGTGAAGCAGAACAGCAACTTTCTTTTTAGTACCCTCTGAAAAAGACCAGTCCACATCTACAAAATCGCCATCACTCAACTCCAGCCGTTTCCTTTCCTGGTTAAGTTTAGGGATAGGTCTGAGTTTAGCAGAATAAATGGTTGAAAAGTGACCACTTTTAAAAAGGCCTTTAGCTTTATAGGAAGATGGGATGATGGGCATTAAAGAACTGCTGTATTTTTTTGAAGTACTACCCCGCGAAGATACAAATGAAAATTTTGTTAAATCTATTTTTATGAAGATACCAATCGGTATCTTTGTATATGCGAAATGCAGAAAACACCAGAGAGTTAATCCTAAGAGAAAGTGCCAACCTGTTCAATACCCAGGGTTATAAGGCTACTTCTATTAGTGATATAACAAAAGCTACGGGATTGACAAAAGGAGCAATTTACCGTCATTTTGAAAGCAAGAGTGATCTGGAACAACAGGCATTACGTAGTTTGGGAAATTTAATGTTTACTGAATTAGGAGATTCCATCCAAGAGGCAACTACATTCCAGTTAAAGATGGGAGCAACGTTTGCTTTTTTTGAAAAATATATGCACACTCCTTTATACGAAGGAGGCTGCCCCTTAATGAATGCTGCTATTGAAGCAGACGACACCAATAATGCATTACGGCAGCAGACTTTTAACATGCTGGCACAGTTAAAAGCTTCTATGCGCAAAATAATAGACAACGGTATAAAAAACAAACAAGTGAAAGCATCGGTAGATTCAGCCTTTTATGCTACTATTTTTATAGCAACGCTGGAAGGCGGTGTTATGATGAGTAAACTGGAGCGAAATACAGATGCTATTTTAATAACGATAGCCCATTTAAGAAAATTAGTTCAGGAAATTTCTGAATAAAAAAAATTTTATTTTTAAGATACCGATTGGTATCAAAATGTATATGAAACAAACTATCACAAAATTATTAGGAACATTTATCAATGTAACGGCTGTACTTTTTCCAAAGTGGAGTACCAATTTTTCCTTCAACCTTTTTTGTAAAGTCAGGGCTGTAGGGTATTCAGAAAAAGGAAAAGAGTTTATGGCCACAGCTACCACCACTTTTCTAGAGGTAGGTGGTCATTCTGCAGTTTTGCATCGTTGGGGCACTGGACCAAAGAATATATTATTTTTGCATGGTTGGATGAGTCACAGCCAACGCTGGCAAACCTATATTGATACCTTAGATTTAAACGAATATTCGGTGTATGCTTTAGATGCCCCGGGTCATGGTATGGCCAAAGGCAATCACTTAAATCTTGAAATATATAGAAAAGCTGTTGTACAGGCAATTGAAAAGGCAGGCACTATAGATACGTTACTATCTCATAGCCTGGGTGGCCTTGTAGTTGCATATAGCTACTTGTTCGATCCTGCGTTGCCTGTTAAACGCTTTGTAATCATGGGCTCTCCTTCAGGAATGGATTCCATTTTTAATTACTTTAAGGCCCTGTTAGGCCTGTCGGGGAGAGCAATGGCTCACTTAAAAGAGAAAGCAAACTCAATTTTGAAAATTCCACATGACCAGATTTATATGGAACATTTTTTCAGGACTGTAACACAGCCAATCCTGATAATTCATGATAAAAGTGATACCATAACTCCTTTCAAGCCCATTCAAAAGGCGGTTCAGCATAAAAAACATATAGAAATAGTAGTTACTGAAGGACTCAAACACGATTTAAAAGGGGAAGAGGTGTATGCCGCTGTTATCGCCTGTATTCAGAAGGAACCCGTTACCCTAAAAAGAAGTCAGTCGGCATAATCCTTCAACGCCTTAAATTTTAACTAAAAAAAAGAACACACGATGTATACAAAAGAATTTGAAGTACGATGGAACGATATAGATGCGAACCGTCATTTAGCAAATAGCGCTTACATAAATTACATGAGCCACACCCGCTTAAGTTATTTGTGGGAGCACGGTTTTGGGCAGAAAAAAATGGAAGAACACAATATTGGTCCGGTCGTTTTTTACGAGCACATGTATTATTTTAAAGAAGTGTTTCCTGGAAAACCTATAAAAGTTTCTTTGCAATTAAAGGGACTAAGTGAAGACGGCATGTACTTTTCTTTTGTCCATAATTTCTATGATCAAGAAGGAAGAAATTTAGCACGTTGTGAAATGATGGCAGGTTGGATAGACTTAACGAAACGCAAATTACGTGCGTTGCCAGATGAACTACTCGATAATCTCACTGGTCTGGATAAAACTGAAGATTTTTACACCATTACAAAAGAGGATACCCGAAAACACGGGCAACTGCCAGAGCACCTGGGGTCATAGTACCCGTCCTTAGATACGAATTTGAAATGGTTGCACAGTTTTCAAAATCACTCAGGAATCTTTATTTTGGTACTACATTTAACTGAAGTTAAAGGAGATATAAATAAAAGTTAGAGCCAAAGGTAGCTGAGTGGTTTTAAAAAAGGGGGGTGAAACATAGTTTCACCCCCCTTTTTTAAAATTATATCGAAGCTATTCTTCAGTGTTATAAAAAAACTGTTCTTTTACAATTTTCCCGTCCTTTACTTCATATACACCCAGCTCTTGCATGGTACTACGTTGCCCGCTTGGCTTGTGCGTAATGTCCATTTCGTGACGTACACTAAACCAGTTGTCTGCAACCGTAGGTTGGCTGGTTTTGGTGTTGTGGACTTCAAAATTATTGCGCCACCATTCGCCTTTCTTCTGTATTTCTTCCATGCCCCGGGCAACTTGATGTTCGCTGCCTTCCATCTCCATGCTTACAATGTTAGGACTGTATAATTGTTCATAGCATTTATGTTCTTCTCCAGCGTTGCACCAATTTACGAGGTTGTTTGCAATTTCTTCAGTTTTCATGTGGTATCGTTTTAAAAATTAGGACTTTAAAGATACGATTTTTATCGTGTTTTTAAGTTACCTTTCTGTTACGACCCGTTGCTTTTGTAGTAAGAAAAGCCTTACTGAATTCTGACTTTTCTACTACAGTTATTTTAGTGGAGCTTTTCTGATGTAACTTTCTTTTTTCGGGTGGTAAGAAACACACCCAGGAAGATTAAAATGGCGGCTAACATCCGCATTGAAGTGAGTGAATCTGCTCCTACGATTATAGCAAAAGCGACTGCAATGAGCGGTTGCAAATACATAAATACACCAATTACTGCGGGGCTCAATTGTTTGAGTGCATAAATATTGAAGAGGTAGGTAAGCACAGTGGTTCCTATCACCACAAAGGTAAGTTTCCAGATGTCTGAAAACTCCAGTTGCAGCCATCCTACTTCAGAAAATTGTGAAAAGCCTATGGGGATATTGATAAAAAAAGCAATTAAAAATAAATATTTCATCAACGTAATAGAGTTGTATTTGGCCACCAAAGGCTTTACGAGGATGAGATAAAAAGCGTAGGAAGCGGCATTCACAACAAATAGTAGATTCCCTAGCGGAATATTAGGTGCATTGGGCTGTGTTTTAGCTCCAAAAAAGATGAGGGCCAGAGCTCCTGTTAACCCAAGCGTAATTCCCACAGCTTTGAGCCACGTAATGCGTTCCTTTAAAATAAATGCCGAAAGAATGAGTAGTAATACAGGTGATATCGTAATCACAACACTACTATTTATAGGTGTTGAAAGTTCCAGTCCTTTAAAAAACATATTCATGTTTATAACCATCCCGAAAGCAGCACAGCCAATAATCCGAAACCAATCGTTACGGTCTATTTTTTCGGAAGGAAAGAAGAAACTAAGCATCCAGAAAACGAATGCAGCACCACTTACCCGTAACAAAATAAATCCGTGCGGGCCTATAACGTTAGGCATTAAACCTTTGGCTATGGTATGGTTTACACCGTAAATAGTACTCGCGGCAGTGGCAGCAAGTAAGGCTAGGAGTCTTGGATTCACCCCGCAAAGTTACGTCTTCAATCCTTAAAGTGAATTGAATTCAACGCTCATTTTTTTAATTTTAAATCCAAAAAGTAGCATATGAAAGCTATAGCTCTTAGCCGTGAATAGACTTCTTAGCGGCTTCTACTGTTTTCTTACTGTTGCCAATAAAAATCTGATCATTATTTACAATAATGGGGCGTTTTAAAAACGTATAATGCTCTAAGATAAGATTTAAGTAGTCTTCGTCTAGTAGCACTTTGTCTTTCAACTTTCGTTCTTTGTACAAGCGTGCTCTCTTGTTAAAAAGCTCCTCATAGCTATTGGTCATATTTACCAATTCCTCTACTTCATCTTCAGAAATACCTTGCGTTTTCAGGTCTTGTGTAATAAAGGATTGTGGAATCTTAATTTCGTCCATAATTCGCTTGCACGTATCGCAGGTGCTTAAATAATATACCTTTTTCATCACAATTTGTTTTTAGAGTCTTTCCTACAAAATAAGACCATTTTGAAGAGTAATTCCTGTATTTTAGAGGAAAATTAACGTTATGGACTTTACTTTTGACATTACCTTAAAAACCCGGAAAATATTTTATCACTTTTTAGATACACTGTCTCTGGAACAACTCAATAAGATTCCTGAGGGTTTTAATAACAACGTTTTCTGGAATATCAAACACTGTGTGGTGGTGCAACAAATGTTAGTATACGGATTGTCCAATCTACCACTACCTATTGATGCGGAAGCGGTTGCTGGTTACAAAAAAGGAACAAAACCTGAGGGCGATGTAAGTGAAGCCGAAGTTGAAGCCTGCAAAAAACAATTATTTGATCTGTTGAAGCAAACTGAAATTGATTTTGCAAACAATACATTTAAAGAGTATAACGAATACACCGTTACCACAAAATCTACACTAACAAACGTCCAGGAAGCCTTAGAGTTCAACAATTTTCATGAAGGGATTCACCTGGGCTATGTTATGGCTTTAATGAAATGTATTTAAAGCCTGTTAAATTTTATTTAGTAAAAATGTTCCTGGAAGAGAATCATTCAACCGAAATTGTAAGCAAATCGCTTACCTCGGCAATTGGAATTTCAACAACAATAGGACCAGCAGCGTATGCGGCAATATCGTATTGGTTGTATTGCAACGTCACAAAGTCTTTGGAGATTCCAAACGTTTCTGGAAGGTAAAATAAGTCATCTTCAAACCAGAAACCAGTGGCATTAATACTGTCACCTTCAGGAATATCATTTTGTTTTCGGAATAATTTTTCAGCCAATGCTTCAAAAGCAGCAACATCTTCAAATACGTCTTCGTAATATAATTTAATTCCCGTTTTTGGGTCAAAATTTTTAAAGGTAACGGAGCCATACCCGTGTGCGCCTCCTGTGTATAAGTAGTTGCGGCAACTCAGGGAAAGTACTTCTTTAGTATTAAAAGTTTGTAAAACGGTGATTTCAGCAAAATATTCGGCAGAAAGGCCTGGGAATTCCGCACTATGTGTCCGGTACAGTTGGATGAAGTCTTTCATCGCCTTTTCAATAGAGGGAGCATTACTTCCTTCTTCATCTTCACCTACATATAAGGATTGTATGATAAAATCCTGAATTTCAGTATTTATTTTTTCTGAAGCAGTAGTATTGCCAGACACCGTAAGATACTCAACATCAATAGACGGACAAGCTGCATTGCTACAATCGGCTAAGTTTTCCGAAGCTGTGGTCACAGTTTTTATTTCTAATGCTTTTCGGCAACCAGTGGTTAAAACCACTAAAGCAATTAGAAGGAGGGATAGTTTGCTATTCATAGCACAAAATTACGACAGTTTTTTTGAAATAGAAGGAAACACCTATTTTTGATACTTTAAGATTAAGAGATATGAATAAGATGAAATTCAACACAAAAGCTATACACGGCGGACAGCAAAATGTAGACCCTGCTTATGGGTCGGTTATGCCACCTATCTATCAGACTTCTACGTATTCTCAAGATACCCCCGGCGGTCACAAGGGTTTTGAATATTCCAGGAGCGGGAATCCAACAAGAGCGGCTTTGGAGCGTTCTCTGGCAAGCATTGAGAATGGTAGTTATGGCTTGGCGTTTGGAAGCGGTCTTGCTGCTATTGATGCCGTACTAAAGCTTTTAAAACCTGGCGATGAGGTAATTTCGACAAACGATCTATACGGTGGGAGTTACCGTCTTTTTACCAGTATTTTTGAAGGGTTTGGCATTAAATTTCATTTTATTGGAATGCAAAATGCAGAAAATATTGAGAACCATGTAACCCATAAAACAAAGCTCATCTGGGTGGAAACGCCTACCAACCCCATGATGAATATTATAGACATTAAAGCAGCTGCAACCATTGCTAAAAAACATGATATTTTACTGGCTGTAGACAATACGTTTGCAACACCTTACCTGCAACAGCCGTTGGAATTAGGAGCAGATATTGTAATGCATAGCGCTACAAAATACCTGGGAGGCCATAGCGATGTTGTAATGGGAGCATTAGTTGTAAAAGACGCAGCACTGGCTAAGAAACTATATTTTGTTCAAAATGCCAGTGGTGCTGTTTGTGGCCCGCAAGACAGCTTTTTAGTGCTTCGGGGAATAAAAACATTGCATTTGCGCATGCAACGCCATTGCGAAAATGCTAAAGCTATTGCCAACTTCTTAAAGAAACACCCAAAGATTGAAAGTGTATATTGGCCAGGTTTTGAAGAGCACCCCAATCATGAGATTGCCAAAGCACAAATGAAAGATTTTGGCGGAATGATTTCTTTTGTCACCAAAGGAAACAATTATGATGAAGCAATTAACATTGTCGAAAACCTGAAAGTATTCACACTTGCCGAAAGTTTAGGGGGTGTAGAGTCGTTAGCGGGCCACCCAGCTTCTATGACGCATGCAAGCATCCCTAAAGAAGACCGTGAAAAAACAGGGGTAGTGGATGCGCTTATTAGATTGTCTGTAGGCGTTGAAGATATTGAGGATTTAATTTCAGATTTGGAGCAGGCAATAGGCTAATTCTTTTTTTCAACTCAAGCTACGGCCTGTAACTTACTTACAAACAAAAAAAGTACAAACATAATGTTCGCATTTTTTTATGTAATTCGTAGGAGGGTTCCTTTGCCAGTATAAATTGTGGTCAAAACGAAGCTTAATCTAAGTAATAAATGTACCCTATATTAAGCCAGTACATCCATTCATTTGCTTTATTTTCAGGGACAGGTCTGGTTCCGTTATTTTCCAGTGATGGGTTTAAGCCATCTACATAGTCGGTAAAATAATACGTCCATCTTCCATCGAGCATAAGATCACTCAATTCGGTTAGTTTGTAGCGAACTCCTACACTAGTAACAATCGCCCAGGTAGAACCTCCTTCTTGCTGAAAGGCATTTCTGTATTTTTCTGGAGTGGTAGCTAAGGGGCCACCAACAATGTTTAATTCACCCAATTCTGAAGTTACTTCAGGATCATAGGCAACGTAATGTGCTCCCAAGCTAATAAATGGTGCAATTTTATAGGAACCAGCTGCAAAATCGCGTATGCTTAAGGGGAAATACTCTAATTGCGAACCAATTTCAAAAACCTCTGTCTTGCCTTTCATGGCTCTTAGTTGATCTGCGAATTGTCCTTGTTGGTCCGGGTCTACCCAGCGTCCAAAATGTTCTAAATTGGTAACGTGGTAATCTATTTCGTTACGTAGTTTAAAGTGGTCATTAAAGTAGGTGTCTTTTGTATAGCAGTTACAATCTGCCCGATATGAAAAATTAAGGTAGTGAATGAGTCCAACGCCAAACCCAATATTACCAGAGTTAGTTTCGAAATCATTACGTTGCCCAAAGTCTGAGTAGAGCGCTACGGGCCCTGTAATTACTCCAACTTCATGGGAAAAACCAAATTGGCTATAAACTCCTTGACTAATACTGGTTAAGAAGAGAAATACCAATAGCAATTTCTTGGCATTCATTGTGTTTTAGGTTTAGATTGAGACGTAACAAATATATAAAAACATATCTAACAGGAAAATATATGTATGACATTTAGCTTAAAGCTGAAAAAAAGCATCATTTTTTTAGATATACCGTATATTTGCACCTTATAAACGAAATCACCTTCATTAAAGTATAATAAAATGAAACAAAGCATAAAAGATTTCATTTCTGAAGTAGAAAACAGAAATCCAAACGAACCTGAATTTATCCAAGCTGTAACGGAAGTTGCTGAAACTGTTATCCCGTTTATAGAGAAAAACGAAAAATACCAGGGTAAGAAATTACTAGAGCGTATGGTGGAGCCAGAGCGTACCATTCTGTTTAGAGTAACCTGGACCGATGATAGTGGAGAAATACACGTGAATAAAGCATACAGAGTTGAGTATAACTCTGCTATTGGACCCTACAAAGGAGGGTTGCGTTTTCACCCTTCAGTAAACTTGAGTATTCTTAAGTTTTTAGGGTTCGAACAAACCTTTAAAAATAGTTTGACCACCTTACCAATGGGTGGCGGTAAAGGAGGAAGTGACTTTAACCCAAAAGGGAAAAGTGATGCAGAGGTAATGCGTTTTTGCCAGAGTTTTATGACAGAATTGTCAAGACATATTGGTCCGGATACAGATGTTCCTGCGGGTGATATTGGTGTTGGAGGTCGTGAGATTGGCTATATGTTTGGACAATACAAGAGAATAAGAAACGAATTTACCGGAGTTCTTACAGGAAAAGGAAGATCTTACGGAGGTTCTTTAATTCGACCTGAAGCTACAGGCTATGGGAATGTATATTTTGCAAAAAACATGCTTGCCACTCAGGGTGAAAGTTTTAAAGGGAAAACAGTAGTGATTTCAGGATCTGGAAATGTGGCGCAGTATGCTGCAGAGAAAGCCCTGGAGTTTGGAGGAAAAGTAGTTACTATGTCAGATTCTGGCGGGTATATTTACGATGCAGAAGGTATTAGCACTGAAAAGCTTGCTTTTGTAATGGACCTTAAGAATGTAAAGCGAGGCAGAATTAGTGAGTATGTAGACAAGTATCCTTCAGCAACATACCATGAAGGAAAACGTCCGTGGGAAGTAAAATGTGATATTGCTTTACCATGTGCTACTCAAAATGAGTTAAATAAAGAAGAAGCAAAAGCATTAGTAGATAACGGATGTATGTGTGTGAGCGAAGGTGCAAATATGCCTTCTACACCAGAAGCAATTGAAGTATTCCATAAAGCGAAAATTTTATTTGCACCTGGAAAGGCATCAAACGCAGGAGGTGTTGCAACTTCAGGATTGGAAATGAGTCAGAACTCCTTACGCCTTAACTGGACATCCCAGGAAGTAGATGAGAAACTACATGCGATTATGAACGATATTCACGCAGCTTGTGTGAAATACGGGAAAGATGGTGATGGTTATGTAGATTACGTAAAAGGTGCAAACGTTGCAGGATTTGTGAAAGTTGCAGATGCTATGTTGGCGCAAGGTGTAGTGTAATTACTCTTGAAATAATTTTGAAAAGGCTATCCATTTAAAAGATAGCCTTTTTTTGTGCCGTGTTTCCTGCAATAAATACTATTTTAGCATGTTATAGTTTCTGAACTCTTTTCAGCATTTATGAAGTACTTTTTCTCTTTTTTTGCACTTTTTTTTAGTGTTTTAACTGCCACAGGCCAAAATTTTGAAGACGAATGGACAGGGCATTTCTCCTATGTATCTATTCAGGCTATTTCTCAAGGGAATGACAAGGTGTATGCCGCCGCAGAGAATGCAGTTTTTTCGTACGATTTGTCCACACGAGAAATTGAAACGATTTCAACTATTAACGGACTCTCTGGAGAGCTTATTTCTACCCTTTACTATAGCGAAAATTTCAATTTACTGGTAATTGGATATGAAAGTGGCTTAATTGAAATTATTGCAGATGGCGATGAAAACGTGCTTACAGTAGTTGATATTTTAAATAAACCAACCATTCCTCCAGATACAAAGCAAATAAACCATTTTAATGAATTTGATGGTAAACTTTATATAGCAGCTCAATTTGGGATTTCGGTATTTGACCTTGCTGCCTTAGAATTTGGAGATACTTATTTTATTGGTGATGGAGGCGCACAAATTGATATTACAGCCACCGCAGTGCTTGAACCTCATATTTATGCATCAACTTCTTCGAACGGTATTCGCCGTGCCTTAGTGGATGCAGACAACTTAATCGATTTTAATCAATGGAGCCAAATTGAAAGTGGCAGTTATTTAGGACTCGTAAAAGCCGGAAACCAAGTGTATACGGCAAATACCAATTTGTTGTACTCGGTTGTAGGGGGACTGCAGGTAGTTGCTAATATTGGGGGAACTATTAGGGATATTAACGGACAAAATGATTTTATTAATATAACAACATTTAGTACCCTACGAACGTTTGATCAAAATCTTTCAGTAGTGGCAAGTGCTTCATCTATACCTGGTGTAGACGAGTACGAATTACTCACAGGGTTTTCTCATGATAACTTCTTGTACTTAGGGACTAATGAGAAGGGCATATTTCAAATACCTTTCGGAAACTCTACTGTAAACCAAATTTTGCCGGATGGTCCCCTTTTCAATAGTAGCTTTTCAATAGACGCTTCTCCCGGACAGCTGTGGGTTAACTTCGGTGATGTTACAGTAAATTTTGATCCTTACCCTCTAACTGATAAAGGAATAAGCAATCTTCGGGAAGGTGAATGGTTCAATATTTCGTATGATGAGCTAACGGAAACTTTAGGAAAAGAAGCAAACGACCTCGTGCAGGTACGTATAAACCCAGATGATCCCAACCAAGTGTATATGTCGTCCTTTCAAAAAGGAATTCTGGAGATTGAAGATCAAAACCCTTTTAGACTATTTGATGAATCCAACTCGTCTCTTGAAATCACAGATGATAACCCAAATTTTGGAATACGTGTATATGGGATAGATTTTGACACCCAGGGCAATCTTTGGGCGATACAGACCAACGATGAAAATGGGCTGATAAGAATTACACCCGAGGGACAGTTACAGCAAATAGATATTTCGGATGTATTCAACTTTGATAGCCCTCCGTTAGGGTTAGGTAAATTAGAAACTACCCGTGAAAATTATGTTTTTTTTACTGCCTATAATCAAGGTTTAATTGGTTACAACCCGGCAACGGGCCAATTCAACAAAACCGGACAGAATCTGGGTAACGGAAACCTGCCAAATAGTAACGTGCTAGCCTTAGCAACAGACAACAATAACAGGCTCTGGATTGGAACAAGATCGGGTCTTAGGGTGTTGTTTAACCCCGGAATTGTTTTCGAAGAAGGTACTAACACAGATACCCAGCCCATTATTATTTTAGAAGACGGCGTTCCTCAAGAATTATTGTTTGAACTTGTTATTACAGATATTGAAGTAGATGGCGCTAACAACAAATGGATTTCTACCGCTACATCCGGAGTATTTTATCTCTCACCTAACGGACAAGAAACGTTACTTCAGTTTAATAAAGATAACTCCCCTTTACCCTCAAATAATGTTCAGGATATAGCAATAGACAGTTTCTCTGGAGTGGTTTATTTTGCTACTGTAAATGGCCTGGTGGCCTTTAACGGAACCTCAACGGCTCCACGGGATAATCTGGATAATGTATATGCGTTTCCAAATCCTGTTAGACCAGAGTTTACCGGAAGCGTTACCATAGACGGTCTTACTGCGAATGCGAATGTAAAAATTACTGACATTTCCGGGAACCTTGTTTTTGAAACTACAAGCGAAGGCGGAAGCGTACTTTGGGATACTACTGCCTTTGGTAAATACAAAGTAGCCTCAGGTGTGTATTTAGTTATTATAACGGGTGAAGAAGCCCTAGAAACTAAAGTTACCAAAATTATGGTGGTGCGCTAATGGTAGTTACCACAGAAGCCATAGTATTACACACTTTGAAATATGGCGAAGCAGACTTAATTGCCCATTGTTATACGTTGAGCGACGGCCGTAAAAGCTACATGCTGCGTCGTATTTTGAAATCTAAAAAAGGCGCACTAAAAGTTTCCCTTTTTCAGCCTCTTACACAGTTAGAAATTATTGCCAACCATAAAAATAAGGGTACCCTAGAAAGTATCCGGGAGGCTAAAGTAGTTTCCCCTTATAAAACCCTGCATACAGATGTAGTTAAAACAGCGGTAGTACTTTTTTTATCTGAAGTTTTAAAAGATGCAATTCAGGAAGAAGAAGCTAATAACTCCCTGTATCATTACATTTCCAGCGCATTCACATTCTTAGATGTCATGGAAGATTTTGCTAATTTTCATATTTATTTTTTACTGAATCTTACTCAGTATTTAGGGTTTTACCCAGACCTGGACGAAGGTAATGCTTTGTACTTTAATTTGTTGGAGGGTGTCTTTCAACAAAAATCAACCACTAATTATTGTGAAAAAGGGGCGCATGTAGAGGTTTTAAAGCAGTTTTTCGGCATAAAATTTGAGGCAATGTCACAGATAAAATTGAATAAAACAACACGATTAGAAGTGCTGCATTTGTTGATACGTTATTATCAATTACATTTGCACGGCTTCAAAAAACCGAAATCCTTAGCAATACTTAACCAACTTTTTCAATGACCTTACGATTATCTTTAACCTTTGTAGCCTTACTGTTTTTCATCTCACTTTCTGCTCAAATTATTACCGTACAAGATCAAATTACTAATAGCCCAATTTCAGGGGTAGCGATTTACAATTCAGATAAATCCAAGTCTGGTGTTACAGATTTTGATGGGAAGGTAGATATTTCAGCATTTAATTCTTCAGAGGAAATTACATTTAAGCATATTTCCCATCTGGAATTTAGTACAGTTAAAAATCAAATTACAAACGGCATTGTTTTTTTACAGGAAGACGCCAGTAAATTAGACGAGGTTGTGCTCTCCGTGTCAAAATTCGGACAAAGCAAACGGGATGTGCCCCAGCAGGTGGTGAGCATAACAAGTGAAGATGTGCTTTTTAGTAATCCGCAAACAGCTGCAGATTTACTCGAGAGTAGCGGGCAAGTATACGTTCAAAAGAGTCAGTTGGGGGGTGGGAGCCCTTTAATTCGTGGCTTTTCTACCAACCGATTGCTAATTGCTGTGGACGGAGTTCGGTTTAATACAGCGATTTTTCGTGGCGGAAATGTTCAAAACGTCATCTCAATAGACCCTTTTGCTATTGAGCGAACCGAAGTTATTTTAGGTCCCGGATCTGTTCCCTATGGAAGTGATGCGGTTGGAGGGGTAATGAATTTCTACACCAAAAAACCAAAGTTTTCTTTTGAAGACGGCATGGCTGTTTCAGGAAATGGAACCGCACGATACGCAACCGCTAATAACGAAAAAACAGGGCATTTCGATTTTAATATCGGCATGAAAGAATGGGCGTTTTTGACCAGTGTAACCTATAGCGATTTTGACGACTTGCGAATGGGAAGCAAGGGGCCAGACGACTATTTACGTACCGAATTTGTGGAAACTATCAATGGAGTAGATACGGTAGTGCCTAATGAAGATCCATTGGTACAAAAACCTACGGGGTATAACCAGATAAACGCCATGCAAAAGATTCGGTATATGCCCTCTGATAAATGGGATTTTAATTTAGGGCTTTTTTACACAACCACAAGTGACTACCCAAGATACGATCGCTTAATTCGCAGGCGAGATGGCGAACTTCGCTCAGCAGAGTGGTACTACGGGCCACAAGAATGGATTTCTGGAAGCTTACAAGCAAGAAATACGGCTTATAATAATGGCTTCTTTGATGAAAGTATAGCTACAATTTCTTTTCAAAGATTTAAAGAAAGTCGAAATGATAGAGATTTTGGAGAGTCAATTTTATTTCAAACAGAAGAAAAAGTAAATGCGTACACCGCGGCTTGGGATTTTGAGAAGGACTGGAACAAAGCAAAATTTAATTATGGTGTAGAGTATGTATTCAACCAAGTAAACAGTGAAGGACAACAAACAGATATTACCAATGGCACTAGCACTCCAGACGCATCTAGATACCCGGATGGCAGTACTTGGCAGTCTTTAGCTGCCTATGCTAGTTTGCAATCAAAACTCACTGAGACATTGTCTTTACAAGGAGGATTGCGGTATAATCATATTTTAGTGGATGCTACGTTCGATGACCGGTTTTTCGATTTTCCTTTTTCAGAAGCAAATATAAGTACAGGTGCCTTAACAGGAAGTGCTGGTCTTGCCTGGCAAGCGAGCGACATTTTAGGGTGGAAGCTTAATTTTGGAACCGCTTTTAGAGCTCCCAACATTGACGATGTTGGAAAGATCTTCGACAGCGAGCCAGGAAGTGTTGTAGTGCCAAATCCAGACCTGAAGTCTGAATATGCTTATAATGGTGAATTAGGAGCAACCTTGGATTTTAGCAAGGTATTTAAACTGGAGATGGCTACATTCTATACGGTATTAGAAGATGCGTTGGTACGGAGAGATTTTAATTTAAATGGTGTAACTGAAATTGAGTATCAAGGAGAGTTAAGTACGGTGCAGGCCATTCAAAATGCTGCCAAGGCAGAGGTTTATGGTTTTGAAGTAGGTGTAGAAGTAAACTTCACAAGAGATTTACAGCTTACTTCGCATTACAATATTACCGATGGTTTTGCCGAAGAAGACGATGGTACAAAAGCTCCCAGCCGACACATTGCACCTCAGTTTGGGAATAGTCACTTAGTGTATCAATGGAAAAAGTTGAAGCTAGATGCTTTTGCAGAATACAACGGTCAGTTTGATTTTGAAGACTTAGCACCAAGCCAGGTAAACAATGATTTTTTATATGCGTTAGATGACAATGGCAATCCGTTTGCGCCTAACTGGTATACCTTAAATTTTGGTGCTCAATACAGTATTACAGAAGCACTACAGGTAAACGCAGTACTGGAAAATATTACAGACCAGCGCTATAGACCTTACAGTAGTGGTATTACTGCGGCAGGAAGAAATTTAATTGTGGCTGCGAGCTATGCATTCTAACGTGTAAAAAGTTTAAAAAAATTAATTACTTGTTTTGCATACTTAAAAAATAGATTATATTTGCATCCGCTAAAAGGGTAATACCTTTTAATTTTCTATATGAAATTCCTCTTTAGCTCAGTTGGTTAGAGCATCTGACTGTTAATCGAGTCCCGAAAGCTTTCGGGATTGGTTCGAGCCCAAGAAGAGGAGCAAATAAAAAATAAAAAGTTAAAGAAAATAAATTCCTCTTTAGCTCAGTTGGTTAGAGCATCTGACTGTTAATCAGAGGGTCCTTGGTTCGAGCCCAAGAAGAGGAGCTTTTTTAATCCCCAGTAATTTTACTGGGGATTTTTTTGTTTATGAAACACTGTGTTTACATATTATATTCTGAGAAACTCGATAGGTTTTATATAGGAGAAACTTCTAATTTTGATATTAGAATGGAATTTCACAATAATTCCGATGTTAAAAAATTTACGGGAAAAGCAAAAGACTGGGAGTTGTTTTTGAAGTTTGATTGTGACTGTAAGGCACAAGCATTATCAATTGAAAAGCACATTAAAAAGATGAAAAGTAGGGTGTATATAAGTAATCTTAAAAAGTATCGAGAAATAACTATCAAGCTCAAAAGTAGATATCCTTGTTAATCAGAGCCCCGATAGGTATAGGGGTTGGTTCGAGCCCAAGAAGAGGAGCAAAATAAAAAGACCTTACTTTCGACTAAGGTCTTTTTTTATGGAATATACTCAGGTTTTATGGCGAGAAGTTTATCCTGAGCGAGGTACGAGTCGAAGGGAGCCCAAGAAGAGGAGCGAATAAGAAGACTTTACTTTCGAGTAAGGTCTAATTTAATTGAATGAAAAAAAGAAGCAACACCTCCAAGCCTTCTAATTTTAGCTCCCCCTTTTTCAGCTTTGTTGCAATGAGAGTTTTTTCAAATTCTAACCCAAACCACGCAAATTCTAAATCAAATTACACAAAATGGTTAGTTTCCTCTATTTTCGTTTCTTAATTTCACACGTATATGAGGTTGCCAGTTTTTCTTTTTGTTCTTTTTGTGTGTTTCTCTGGTCTACAGGCACAGGATAAAGTACTGGATAGTCTAATACAAAAGCTTTCTGAAACCTCAGGTGATCTGGAAACAGCAAAATTGTACAATGCTATTTCCAACCAATACAAATACAGCGATCCATCTAAAATGCTGGAGTTTGGTAATAAAGCGTTTAAACTCTCCGAAGCAAAGCAATTAAAATCTGAAATGGGAACTGCCTATTTAAATATAGGAACGGCTCATATTATATTAGGAGCGTATCAAAAAGCCATGGATAATTTTGTCTGGGCAAAATCAATTTTTGAAGAGTTACCTAAAACACCCCAAACCGAAGCGAATATTGAACAAGGCATTGCCAGGACTTTAGGGTATATGGGGATTGTTTTTTCTGAGCAAAGTAATTATGCCAAAGCGTTGCAATACTATTTGGAGGCTGCAAAAATCTACGAAAAGCTAAAGGATACAGGACAAGCATCAAAAATTTATAACAACATTGGCGTAGTTTATAAAGCGCAAGATGAAACCGAAAAGGCACTGCGCTATTATTTAAAAGCATTGGAAATTCAATTGGCACGGGAAGATCCTAACAAAGGAATTACCCAAACCAATATTGCTAATATTTATGTCAAGCAGGGTAAACTGGACGAGGCGTTTCTATACTATACTTCCGCAAAAAGCAGTTTAGATAAACACCCTAATGTAAGAGCTTTGGGAGAGTGGTACAATAACATTGGCGCGTACTATATGAAGAGAGAATACCCGGAGATGGCGCTGGAAAACTGGCAAAAAGCTGTAACGGCTTTTAAAGAGATTAATGATAAGTTCGGACTTGCAGACACCTACCTGCATCTAGCCGAATTTCACAAAAACCAAAAAAACCAAGAGGCATCCCTTAATGCTGCCAATACAGCACTCGACTTAGCTGTCGAAACCAACGTTCTGGAGCAGCAGGTAGTTTCTGAAAAAATCTTAAGTGAAATTTATTCTGAAAACGGTAATGCCAGTAAAGCACTGGAACATTTCAAAAAATACAGTGTTGCAAAAGATAGTCTCAACAAGGAAAATGATGTGCGTAAAGCCGTAGAAGCAGCAATGAATTATGAATTTGAAAAGCGGGAACTTCTGCAAAAAGAGGAAAATGAAAAGCGGGAACTGCTTCTAAAAGAAGAAGCAAAAAGCACTAATTTAAAACTGCTTTTTGGTGCCCTTATTGCTTTGTTGTTGTTTGGGATAGGGTTTTTAATTTACAACCGCCAGCAATTAAAGAAAACACTTACACTTCAAAAAGAACTGGCAGAGTATGAGCAAAAAGCATTGCATTTGCAAATGAATCCGCATTTTGTATTTAACTGTTTGGGTTCAATTTCCAGCTTTATTGTTCAAAACGGAACCGATAGTGCCATAAAATACCTTTCAAAATTTTCTAAGTTAATGCGGTTAACGCTGGAATATTCAAAAGAATCGCTTATTCCTATCGATAAGGAGATTGAAAGCCTTCAGAATTATTTAGAATTGGAGCAACTTCGGTTTAATAATAAGTTCAATTTCAGCATTACAAAAGACCCAAAAATTGAAGACGATGTAGCCCTTCCGCCTTTGTTAATTCAGCCTTTTATTGAAAATGCTATTATTCATGGGGTTATTCCGAAGCAAGATAATGGCACCATTTCTATTCAGTTTAACGTAACCAATACTTCCTTAAATTGCACCATAATTGATGATGGGGTAGGGATAAACCAGTCTCGTAAAAACAAAGAAAATCTGGTGTTGGCTCATAAGTCTATGGCGCTGGATATTATAAAAAAACGTTTAGAAATGATTACCGAGTCTACCTCGAAAGAAGCTCACATTGCTATTGAAGAGTTAACGGAAGGTACTACCATTACAGGAACCAAGGTAATGCTACGATTGCCTCTCCAATACATAACTAATTAAATGTTGTTGTAACCTTATGATTCATGCCATACTTATTGACGATGACAAAAACCTAAGAGAGGGAATGAAAAAACTCCTTGCGCTGTTTGCACCCAATATTAAGATTATTGGCGAGGCAGATAGTGTCGCTACCGGGGTAGAAGCAATGGATACCCTGCAACCTCAAGTAGTGTTTTTAGATATTCAGTTAAATGATGGTACAGGCTTCGATATTCTGGAGAAAGTAGCAGAGAAAAACGAAGCTATAAATTCCAATATTGTTTTTATTACGGCTCATGAACAGTACGCTATAAAAGCATTTAGGTTTAGCGCGCTGGATTTTTTGCTGAAACCCGTAGACCCCGAAGAGTTGCAAAAAGTCATTGAAAAAATAGAAAGTGTGATAGAAAAGAAAAACGACTTTTCGCATATAGATTTATTGCTGGAAAACATCCGGAAAAACGTAGACAATTTCAAACGTATTGCACTATCTACGTCGGATGGGATTCATTTGTTCGATATAAGCGATATTATACGTTGCGAAAGTGAAGATAATTACACGAAGTTTTATATTAATAACCATAAAACAGTGCTGATTTCAAAAACATTAAAGGAATACGAAGAGCTCCTAGCCGAACATAATTTTGAGCGTATCCACCAATCGCATTTAATAAATCTGAATTATTTAAAATCATATATTAAAAAAGATGGAGGGTACGTAATAATGGCAGATGGAAGCAGACTGCCCATTTCGCAACGCAAACGAGACCGATTGCAAACTATTTTAAAAACCATGTAGCGAATTCTAAATGAAACCTAGCGTTTGCTCATTGACTCCAATAAAACTAAAGAGACTTGATTAAATTTATTGAAAATTAACACTCATGAAAAAGCTATTACTACTCCTGTTCCTTACCACTGGTTTTGCCAGCGCGCAAATAGTAACTATTCCCGATGCTAATTTTAAAGCTGAATTAATCGCCGCTGGGGTGGATACCAATATGGATGGTGAAATACAGGAAACTGAAGCCTTGGCTACTACAACCATGTCTTTAGATAGCCCAATTACAGATCTTACCGGAATTGAAGCATTTCTTAATCTGGAAACTTTTCAATCTATAGACATTCAGACAACAAGTCTGGACTTCACAAACAACATAAACTTACTTGAGATTGAAGTCTTAGATTCAAGCATAAGTCCCATAACAGCAATTAATATTTCATCGTGTATCGCACTCGAAGAGCTTATTTTATCCGGGACTTCTATTACTACGTTGGATTGTAACTTCAATACAAATTTAACAGCATTGTATATAGCTAGTAATATGTTCCTGGAAACAGTTTTTATAAAAAACGGAAGTGATGAAAGTTCAAATATGGGAGCAGGAAGCTGGTTAGAAAACTGGCTAATAGGAAATAACCCAAGCCTGCTCTATGTATGTGCAGACGAGTTTCAAGTAGTCGAAATACAACAATTTGCAGAAACTAATTACCCTGTAAACTCTTTCTGTACGTTTTCTCCAGGGGGAAATGTAAATACAATAACAGGTGTTTCTCAGTTTGATGACGAAAATAATGGGTGCGATACTGGAGATGCCAGTATCCCCTACACAAGTTTTAATATAGAATATAATGGCTCAACTACAAATACTATAGCATACAGTAATGCTGCAGGTATCTATAATGTATATGCAGGACAGGCAGGCACTTATACGTTGTTGCCAAACTTAGAAAATCCTACCTATTTTACGGTGAGTCCTTCCCCGGCAAATGTGGTGGTTCCGGTAATTGATAATAGTACTGTTACACAAGACTTTTGTGTGGAAGCAGACGGAGTTCACCCAGATCTTGAAGTTATAATAGCACCAATAGTTCCTGCAAGACCAGGTTTTGAAGCTACATATTCTCTGGTGTATAAAAACAAGGGAAACCAACCGCTTTCGGGAGATGTGCAATTTAACTATCCTGAAGACCGTATGGACTTTGTGTCTTCTTCTACAACACCAGATTCACAAGCTCCTGGAGTCCTTACTTATAATTTTATAGATATACAACCGTATCAAACTGAAGCTATTGAAATAGTCCTGGATGTAAACAGTCCAACAGACACCCCTCCGGTAAATATTGATGATGTTTTAGTGCTTTTTGCTGAAATAAATCCAGTAGCAGGTGATGAAAACCCCAATGATAATTTTTTCACACTGGATCAAATAGTCATAGGAGCATACGACCCCAATAATGTGGTATGTATTCAGGGGAATGATGTGCCTACCACCTATATTGGAGCGTTTCTTCACTACGTCATCAATTTTGAAAATACAGGGACAGCCCCTGCCGAAAATGTTGTAGTTACTATGGAAATTAATCCAGCCGATTTTGAACCAAGTAGCCTTCAGATACTCAATGCCTCTCACGATATGGAAACAGTTGTTGTTGATAACGAAGCACAATTTCATTTTCGAAATATAAGCCTGGATACAGGAGGTCATGGAAATATTCTGCTTAAAATGAAAACTAATAGCGACCTGACAACATCTGATGAGGTAGGAGTTCAGGCCCATATTTACTTCGATTATAACTTCCCTGTGGAGACTAATGAAGCGGTAACATCGTTTAGAGTGTTGGGAGTAGATGAGTTTAGCTTGTCACATACAGTAGTGTATCCAAACCCTGCTAGGGATGTGGTAACCGTTCAGTCTCTTTCAATTATAAAAAGTATTAAAATTTACGATGTACAGGGAAGATTAATTGACGCCGTCAACACCAATCAGCAGAACACCCAAGTAACTATGTCGCAATTAAAAACAGGGATCTATTTCTTTTCTATTGAAACGGAAGCTGGAACGATGGTCAAAAAAATAATGAAACGTTAGTTAAGCAAGTTAGTTAAACCAAGAAAGCCCCAACTTACATATAGAGTTGGGGCTTTTGTTTGGGGTATCGTACGTTTTACTTTAAATTCTCCAGCATTATTTTGGTCATTTCATCCAGTTCCACCTCGTGTTTCCAACCCCAATCTTCTCTTGCGCTGGTGTCATCTATACTTTGAGGCCAGGAATTTGCTATGGCTTGTCTAAAATCTGGCTCGTAAGAAATCGCAAAATCTTTTTGATGTCTTCTAATACTTGTGGCCACTTCTTCAGGATTAAAGCTCATAGCAGAGAGATTATAGGAGTTTCGAATCTTTATACTGTCTTGCGGTGCCTCCATAATACCAATGGTTGCTTTTATAGCATCATCCATAAACATCATGGGCAGTGTCGTTTCAGCATTTAAAAAACAAATGTATTTATTGTGTTTTACAGCTTTATGGTATATATCTACGGCGTAATCTGTTGTACCGCCTCCAGGTAAGGTTTTGTAGCTGATAAGCCCTGGATAGCGTATGCTCCGTACATCTACACCATATTTATTAAAATAATATTCGCACCAGCGCTCGCCTGTTTGCTTACTAATTCCATATACAGTACTGGGCTCCATTACGGTGCGTTGCGGTGTTTCGGTTTTTGGGGTTGTGGGTCCAAAAACGGCAATGCTGGAAGGCCAGAATATTTTATCAATTTTTCCTTCTTTAGCGAGGTTTAGCACGTTGAAGAGTGAGTTCATATTAAGGTTCCAACCCCGCATGGGGAATTTTTCAGCAGTAGCAGAAAGCATGGCTGCCATTAAATATACATCGGTAATTTCATGTTTAATCACTACATCTTGCACAGCATCATAATCCATGGCGTCCAATACTTCAAACGGACCCGCTTGCATCATATCGGCATCTCCTTCACGTATGTCACTGGCAATTACTTTATGCGGGGCATATTGTTTTCTAAGAGTTGCAGTAAGTTCAGTTCCAATTTGCCCGCAGGCGCCAATGATGAGGATTCTTTTTTTCATAAAATGCTATATGTAGTTTGGGTTTCTGTTTTCAGGCGTAAAGATACGCATTCTCTACCAGCATGAATTTTGCATACCTTTAACTTTTACAACTAGGATTACACTTATATTTGCGCTCAATAGCTTTTTTAATGAAACGTTTATTTTTATGTATCGCGCCTATTATAGCGTTGCTATGTGTAGTAACATCGTGCCAGGACACTTCAGAAGAAAATGAAGCCAACACCCAGCAGGTAGATAATACTATACATTATGGGAGCACCCTTACTGCATTGCCCAGACTTAGCGATGCTGCAAAATCGCAAACCATTTCCTGGTCGGTTTTTGAAGATTTTGAGATGAATGCACAACGGTTAAAAAATCAGACAATTCCAACCCTGCAAGACATGGCAACGAAGTTAACACAACAAACCGATTCCTTGCTTATTAAAATCCCGGACACTATAAATACACCTTACATATATGCACGCCTATCGCTGGCAAATACCCGGGCAAAAATACTAAAGCAACTGGCTCACCAGAATAATGTTGATTCCCTAAAACTGGAAAGGGGCTTAACAGAAATGAATATAGCCGTTCAAAACCTTTTTATTGAAATGAACAGAACCTTTACAAAAAGTAAAATTGATGATGAGCTAAAAGAAACTGAAAAAAAAGAATTAGAAAAACAACGTAAGTTTCTAGATTCCGTCTATAAATCAGAACTTCAAGATAATAAAGAGAATGGAGTGTAACTATTTTTGCACTTTGGCTACTAATACCCTAATAATTTAAAACCAAAATATGAAACTAAATAGCATAACGTCTGTTTTTGCACTTGCAGCTGTAGCTTTAGCGGTTACGTCTTGTAACGACAAAAATAATGACAAAACTATGGCGCAAGCCGATACGGAAGAACGCGGAATTATCCTTTCGAATATGGATACTACCGTAAACCCCAGAAATGATTTCTACAATTACGTAAATGGAAATTGGATGAAGAACACTGAAATCCCGGACGACCAGGTGCGTTGGGGTGGTTTTGGGGTGTTGCGTAAATCTACAGACAAAGATGTATTGGAGATTCTTGAAAATGCAAAAGAAAGTGGAACCTACGGTGAAGGAACCGATCAGGCAAAAGCCCTTGCGATATTTGAATCGGAGTTGGATACGGTAGCCAGAAACGAAGCGGGGATTACCCCACTACAACCTGCGTTAGATGCCATTGCCGGGATTGAAACTGTAGAAGATTTTCAGAAAGTAATAGCTACACGTGCTACAGAAGTTGCACAGCCCTTCTTTGGGATCGCTGCCTTTTCTAATCCAAGCAACAGCTCTATGAATTCGGCGTACATCACTCCGGGAGGATTAGGACTTCCAGATCGTGATTACTACACCAATACCGATGCGAAGTCAATTGAAATTAGAGAAAAATATGTAGACCATATTACCAGAATGCTTCAGTATTTAGGAGATGATGAAGCAGCTGCCCGTACACAAGCTGAAACTATTCTGGCTTTTGAAACCAAGTTGGCAGAACCAAGACTGGATAAAGTAGCGAGTCGTGACTTCAGGAATTTTAACAACCCTAGAAGTATGGAGCAGGTACAAAAAATGGTACCAGCAATACAGTGGGAACAAGCGTTGGACGATATGGGGGTTGCCAAAAAACTGGATACAGTTCTTGTCATGCAACCAACCTATATGGAAACGGTACAAAAGGTATTGTCTAAAAAAGATATTGATACTTGGAAAACGGTGATGCGCTGGCAAACCCTTAATAGTGCAGCAGGCGCACTTTCTACTGAAATTGAAAAAGCCAACTGGGAATTTTACAGTAAGTATTTAAGTGGTGCTAAAAAGCAGAAACCAGCCGATGAGCGTGCACTGGCAACCGTTAACGGAAGTGTAGGGGAAGCCGTAGGACAACTGTATGTAGACCAAAAGTTTCCGCCAGAAGCCAAAGCAAAAGCAGAAAAAATGATCGCTAATGTAATCGCTGCTTACAAAGACCGTATCATGAATCTTGACTGGATGAGTCAAGAAACCAAGGAAAAAGCAGTAGCAAAACTGAATAAATTTACCGTAAAAATAGGATACCCAGATAAATGGGAAGACTATTCTTCAATGGACGTAAAAGCTGGAAACACCTATTACGAAAATATGATGGCTGTTGGAAACTGGCAGTATAAAGACAACTTAGATAAAATTGATGAGCCGGTAGACAGAACCGAATGGGGAATGTCTCCGCAAACGGTAAATGCATATTTTAACCCGTTTAACAACGAGATCGTATTTCCGGCAGCTATTTTGCAACCGCCTTTCTACGATTACAAAGCAGACGAAGCTGTAAACTACGGCGGAATGGGAGCTGTAATTGGTCACGAAATATCGCACGCATTTGACGATAGCGGCGCTCGTTTTGACGGTGACGGAAACCTGGTAAACTGGTGGACAGACAGCGATTTAGAGAAATTTACAGAACGAGGAGACGCCCTGGCAGCACAATACGACAGTGTTGAGGTGTTAGATAGTGTATTCATTAACGGTAAATTTACATTAGGTGAAAACATTGGTGACCTTGGCGGATTGTTAGGTGCTTATGATGGCTTACAGAAATTCTACAAAGAAAACGGCCGTCCTGGAAAGATAGATGGTTTTACACCAGAACAACGTTTCTTTATGAGTTGGGCAACTGTTTGGAGAACCAAGCAACGTGATGAGGCCTTACGTACCCAGATCAAGACCGATCCACACTCTCCGGGAATGTACCGTGCCACAGAACCTCTTAAAAACATCGATGCTTTTTATGAAGCGTTCGATATTAAAGAAGGAGATCCTATGTACGTAGCTCCAGAAAATAGAGTGCGTATCTGGTAACTGTTAAAACTATAACAGAAATAGAACATTGAAAAAGGAGCTCATTTTGGGCTCCTTTTTTGTTTAAAATTTTTCCTGAATTCTCTGCGCATCTTCATGTTAGAACTCTTTCGTGAAGATATTTTTTATATAGCTTTTTTAAAGTTATACCCCAAAACGCTTTCTAGGTTTACAGAATCTACTTGCTTAAAAAGGGTGTTGGCGTTTTCAGCAAAATGAGGCAGCTCTAGGCCTAGTTCTTTTGCTTTTTCGGTATAATACGCGGCTTTTTTGGGATGGTAGGGATGCACGGCGTTAAAAATATGCCCGTACATTTCTTGTGTAATGATAGCTGTTAAAACTTCAATACAGTCTTCCCGGTGGATCAGGTTTACTGGGGCATTCCCACCACTTAAATTGGTGCGTCCTGCTAAATACCTTGCAGGTTGGCGACTGCCTCCAATAAGCCCTCCAAAACGCACAATACTTGTGTTGCTTTCTGAAGTGAAAAACAACTGTTCTACTTGCTTTAATTGGCGTCCGGCTTCGTTTTCGGGTTCGGGGAGGTCTGTTTCAGTCACGTTACCTTGTTTATCTCCGTAGACTGATGTACTGCTAATAAAAATACAGTTGGGAACTTGGGCGGTTTCAACTTCGGCGAGAAAGTGGGTCATTTTCAGGACATAATCGGCTCCTGTGTTTCTGCGCAACCCCGGGGGAATCATTACAATGAGGGTGTCCAGATCTTTTAAAAAACCTTGTGGTGCTCCGGTCACACCAGTCTCGGTAATTTCAACAGGGAATGCGTTAACACCCTTTTTTTGTAAAGCAGTAGCCTTTTCAGCTGAAGTAACTGTTCCCTTTACCGTATATCCTAAGGTGCTTAATGTAGTTGCCAGCGGCTTTCCCAACCATCCTAATCCTGCTATTCCAATTGTTTTACTCATGTTTAATCTGACTTATAAAATTTGGGTTCCTGAGTGATGTTACGCCGCAGGAGTAAAATTGTATCGAAGGATCTCTTACTCAGGTACTATTTCTTCAGCAAGCGTATCAGATACAACACCCTTTTTCTTCAGTTCATCTACAGAAAAGCTGCGTTTTACCACCACTGCATCTGTATTGATAAAGGGTTTTGGCATGGTATTTTTAGGCCGTTGGTTGATGGTGAATTGTGGATGTTTCAGCAAATTGTAAGAGGTCTCTAGCACCTGAAAAGTAAGCGGTTTGTTTTTTTCAACAGAAAACGAAACTTCCAAGGAATCTTTATTTGCCACAAAATGACGGAGTAGCATATTGCTTTTTCTTCCGTAGAAAGCATTGTCTGTGGTGTCTTTTGAAACCGTCTTCCCATTGAAGGTAAGCGATTCAAATACTGTAGAAGTATCAGTGTACACACCCAGTTCGTTAATAGAGCGTTTTGGTATAATAGTAAATGTTACCTCCCGAAGGTTTTGAACTGTGGTGTCATGTTCCAATCGTACCTCAAAAGGAGCAATTGTTTTTGCGGGTGCCTGTGCGGCAAAACTATAGCCTGTATTGTATTTGCTTCCTGCTACATTGGTGATATACTTGCTTGCTTCTTCCGGGGTATCACCCAGATACCCTTGGGTCCAGGGGTCCAGTATTTTGTCATAGGTGAGCCAGAAGTTTTCATTCGTATCGGCATTTTGATAATAGATTAAGCTGTTGGGTTTCTGGCGGGTGTCGGTAAAATCACTTTTTGCGTGTGCTACAAAAAAGAGTACAATTGCAAAAATAAAACTGAAAGCAGAAATTACATTCTTCCAGCGATAGAACCCAAAAACAGGAACTAACAATCCAAATAATAACACCACAAACACACAACTAATTACCAACATCTTTAACCCTAAACCGACTGGGAAAAACTGAATGAGTGGTGCAAAAAATGAAAGTGCAGGAATTGCCAGTAATGTTAGTACTAGTAAACTTGGTTTTGACTGTTTCAGCAAAACAAAGAAGGACAATAACCCAAAAAATACCGGGATGATCCAGTAGGCAGCACCTTTTAAGAGTATGGCTACTGCTATGTTTATAATGATCCAAAACACGAGTGGCGCTACGTAAAAACTAGCCACTTCTTTTTTAACGTTGAAACTTCGGTAAATTTTAAAAACTATGGCTGCAGAAAGTACAACGAAGAAGGCAATATACCAATGCCCATTGTAGGTAAATCCATGTTGGATCTCAGTGTATTGCGGATACATAATTTGTAATAGCATCCAGCCTAGATACCCCACCGCACCACAGACTATTAATGACAGTAGTAAGGCTCCAAACCCCTTTCCAATAGGTTTTCCTTTCAGTTTTCGTTTTGAGAATCCATAAAAAAGGAGCCCAAAAAACAAAACTACTGCGACGATGAGCATAGGGAAGATCCAAGAAAAAGGATAAGTGATCATTTTTACAAAGGGTGCATTTACATAGACGTAATCTTCTTCAGCCTTAAGGATTGAAAGGTCTGCATCTCCAAAGTAATGAAGCAACGGCAACAAATAACTGCCCTGGTGTTGGAGGGTTTCTCTGTCCAGATTTTCATAGGTATCGTTAGCGGTGTGGTAATCGTAATGGTCGTCTATAAAGGCGAAGAAAAAGCTATCAATATCGCCATCTTCTCTAAAAATAGTGGAGTCGGTATCGTTTGGGAGCATTTTATAGATGCTATACATTAGAGAAGACGCTACTGGATAGTCTGGATTTGCTTCCACAAATGCTTTTACGAGATTTGCATTACCACCATTGGTTTCTAGGATCATATTGCTGGGGCCACCGCTTCCTCTGGCTTCAAAATTAAGGACAAGTCCTACATTTTTGGCTAATTCATGTTCGTTCACAAATAGTTGTGCGCCATCCAGTCCAATTTCTTCCGCATCGCTAAACAATACTACAATATCGTTTTTAGGCTGTTTGCCTGCAGCTTTGTAGGCACGCAAACTTTCTAAAATGGTTACTACACCACTTCCTGCATCACTGGCCCCCAGACTGGGCACTTTGGCGCTGTCGTAATGTGAAAGCAACACCAGCGACTTTCCATTGCCACTGCCTTTCCAAACCCCGACAATGTTTTTTGGACGGTCTAGTCCGCGCCACCCTTCGTGAAGCACAAAGCCTTCCTGCACTTCAGTTTCAAGACCTAAATTTTGAAGTTCTTTCAGTAAAAATTCCCGTACGCGGTCATGCTCCTTACTTCCATGGTAATGGGGTGCTTTGGTGATCTCTTTTAAAGGAGTGAGGGCGCGCTGGCTGGAAAATTCGGTTTGTGGCGCGCTGGCTGGGTTGCCGTCACGTGGCATTAAGCTGAAAAAGCTATACCAAATAAAAAATAATACAAGGAGGAAAGAGAGAATGCCAGCGAGGAATTTCATAGGGTTGGTTTTGGTGATTTAAAAGTACAACATTTCAGTAAATTTCGTTTCAGAGGGAATCCCTTAACAGTACCGAAGTGAAATTTTACGTATCTTCCTGTTTGTAAAAATGTATACTGAACGTTTTTTACTCCTAATACATCAAGGATAAAACCTTCAGCAACCTAACGAATACTATTGAAATTATGGCAATTAAAAGTTATAGAGGCAAGCGCGCCAAAGAAACCAAGGGCTCTTCTGAAGATATTAAAGTTTCAGATTATATGAGCAGGTCATTAACTACATTTAGACCAGAACAATCGGTTTTGGAGGTGATGAACACACTTATAAAGAAAAAAATATCCGGGGGTCCGGTGGTAAATGAGAAAAATGAACTGGTCGGGATCATTTCAGAAGGAGATTGTATGAAACAGATAAGTTCCAGCCGGTATCACAATCACCCGATGCAAGATGCTAAAGTACAGGACCACATGATTAAAGAGGTAGAAACTATAGATGGTAATATGAATCTTTTTGATGCAGCTGATAAGTTTTTAACCGCCAAACGGCGTCGTTTTCCTATTGTGGAAGAAGGAAAACTCGTGGGGCTTATTAGCCAGAAAGATGTACTGAAAGCTGCGTTGGAGTTAAAGGGGAATTCGTGGAAATAAAGTCTCTCTGCCTTCGGCATCTCCCTCAGGGGAGGTTAAAATGCTGAGGTGTTTACCTTGTCACAAAACCATATCGGTCTTTACCAATAAAAACCAATCGTTATCCAGAGGTAAATAGCCCTGGTCATAAACGTAGTTATAAGTGCTTCCTGTTTTGGTGACGTATTGGCTGGTATAAAATTTAAAGTTGAAACCGTGTTTGAGCAGGGTTTCTTTTTTTGTCTTGGTCTTATCCTTTGTATTGAGGGCTTCCAGGATGCGGTAGTTTTTTCGGAGCCGGTTGTTTACATTCCGCAAGAGGTTTTTACCATCTTTGTTAAGTGAATTGTTATGCGCATTCCGGCAGGCATCACTACAATAGCGCTTGTCGGCACGGCCAATTAACTTATCTCCACATTCTAGACATTTTCGCTCCATTGCTTAAAGATAAATAAATTATTCTTCCCCATCTAAAACGGGTGAAGCAGGGGAGTCTTCTGAAATATCGAACCTGTAAATAGCTTCAAATCGTAGGAATAATCCGCCACTTAGGTTTGGGTTTAGCTGCGTTCTGTCATCACCAAAACTAAACGCTGAAACCCCAACATCTATTTTTTCTCCGTTTTGATAGATCTCATAATTATTACTGGAATAGCCAAATTTTGCCCGTAACAAAACACTTTTCTCCAAAGCGTTAAATTGAAGGTAACTCGCAAATTCCAGTGAACTTACATCTGCATACACATCGGCATCGTTTTCGGTAATGCGGAAACTCCGGCCTATGCCAATATAATCAAAACCAAGTGTTGTTACTCCAAAGGTGTAATTTACGTCTGCTGCAATGGGAAGGGAGACGTCCATTTCAAATTTGGAATTCGGACTCAAATAATACCAACCTATAATGGGGGTGGTGAACACTCCGAAAGCCTCCGTAGAGGCATAGAGCCCAAAACGATATTTCAGGTGTTCCGTTTTTTGATATTTCAGCAATCCAACGCCGCCAAAGTAAAAATCTTCGCCAGAGCTGTTCACATAATCTGAAGCAATTTTTGGTAAAAATACTAGCGTGCTGCTCCATCTTTCGTTGTAGGTGGAAGCCAGCCCAAGTTTTACAATGGTACTGTGCAGGCTGGAAGATGCGGCATTAGGGAATAATTGCAGGTTATTTCGACTGTAAACGGCACCAGTAATAAAGGCATGTTTTTCATTTAAAACTACAGGAACAGTGAGGTCTGCATCAAAAGATTTTACAAAGGTGCTTTCGCCTGTGCCTTCAAAATCGTTATTAAAGGTCTGGCCATATCCTATTTTTAATAGGTCTACGTAGTCTTGTGCAAAAGTTTGTAATGGAATACATAGAAGCAGTAAAATAATTTTTTTCAAAATGTACTTGGTTAGGTGCGTTGCTAAAGATAGAAAAAATAGTGAATTACTTGTTCATACAATATTTTTGAAGGTTCTAAGGTTTATAACAATTAAATATATATTTGTACCAAACAAACAACTTATGAAACATGTAAAACTTATAATGATAGCCTTTTTAGCTGTAGCCACGCTTACAGCTTGTAAAAATGATGATGATGGGGTAGACCTTACACTTGATACGGACGGCGATGGCATACCGGATGTTGATGACCTATGTCCTAACCAGGTGGGTACTATTGAAGATGATGGTTGCTATCTGGTGACTAATGTAAACCTTGATGGAACACATGATCTTACATTTTTGGAAAGCGATGGAACTATAAGTGCTAATGTCGCTGGCGTTCCAGTAACTGGTACTATTACTATTGTGGGGGATACATTTCAGACCACTGTTGAATTTCGTGAAGATGGTGTCTATTTTATAAACGGCCAATACAGAATCGTTTCAACAATTATGTTGGGAGGTGAAATCATAGAAGACTCTGAGATCTTATCGTTTGATAATGAAACAGGAGCGTATACTACCGATGCAAATGCTGAAACAATTACGTTTACAGGAACCGATGGTATTGATGGTACCTGGGATGTTGTAACGTTTACTCAGGGACAGCTTATAATTACCAACGTGAGTACCGAAACAACCGATGACGGTGCGGAAGTTGAACTTACTTCTGAAATAAGACTGATGCGCCAATAGGCGATAATTATATACATTTTAAGAGCCACTCAAAGTTGAGTGGTTTTTTTTTGGAGAAACTGCAGCGGTTTAGCGTCTAGTTTAAACCTTGTTAGGGGTTCTTTTTCCTTCAAAATTTCTTAAATTCGCAACCTCAAAAGGATTTGTACTTATATACGAAATATAGGTATATGGATCAACATTTTAAAAAAGGGTCAATTACATATTGACCGCAGTCGAAATATGGCAACTAAATTTAAAGAATACAAAGGCTTAGACCTTCCTAAACTAGGAGAGGACGTACTCGATTTTTGGAAACGTGAAAACATTTTTGAGGAGAGTATTGCCATTCGTAAAGATGCCAAACCCTTTGTATTTTTTGAAGGTCCGCCAAGTGCTAACGGACTCCCGGGAATTCACCACGTCATGGCCCGCGCTATTAAAGATATTTTTTGTCGGTATAAAACTCAAAAAGGCTTTAAAGTAGACCGTAAAGCAGGTTGGGATACCCACGGACTTCCAATTGAACTTGGTGTTGAAAAAGAACTGGGGATAACCAAAGAAGATATTGGTAAAAAAATTACCGTAGAAGCCTATAACGATGCCTGTCGTAAAGCCGTAATGCGCTACACAGATGTGTGGAATAAAGTTACCGAAAAATACGGCTACTGGGTAGATATGGAAGATCCCTACATTACCTATAAATCCAAATACATGGAGACGGTTTGGTGGTTGCTCAAAGAGATTTACAATAAGGATTTACTATACAAAGGGTATACCATTCAGCCCTATTCTCCTAAAGCAGGTACGGGATTAAGTTCACACGAGCTAAACCAGCCAGGCACCTACCAGGATGTTACCGATACTACGGTGGTCGCTCAATTTAAGGCGGTCCCGGACACCTTACCAGATTTCTTAGCCAAAGCGTCTAACACTATTTATTTTTTAGCCTGGACCACAACTCCATGGACGTTGCCTAGTAATACGGCATTGACTGTCGGAGCTAAAATTGACTATGTGTTGGTACGAACGTATAACCAATATACCTTTCAGCCCATTAATGTAGTACTGGCGAAGAATTTGGTAGGAAAGCAATTTGGCGGAAAGTATACCGAAACCGAGAACGACGAAGTTATAAAAGCCTACAAACAAGGCGATAAGAAAATACCTTTTAAGATCATTACCGAATGTAAGGGCGCCGATTTACTGGAAATCCGTTACGAACAGTTACTGGACTACGCACTTCCTAATGACAATCCGGAAAATGCTTTTAGAATAATTGCTGGAGATTTTGTGACCACCGAAGACGGTACAGGAATCGTACATACAGCTCCAACCTTTGGACAGGACGATGCCTTAGTGGCAAAACAAGCAACGCCAGAAGTACCGCCATTGCTGGTAAAAGATGAAGACGGAAACCTGGTGCCGTTGGTAGATCTGCAAGGGAAATTTCGTGCAGAGTTAGGCGATCTGGGAGGCAAATATGTAAAAAATGAATACTATGCTGAAGGTGAAGAGCCAGAAAAAAGTGTAGATGTAGAACTAGCCATTAAACTAAAAATCGAAAACAAAGCTTTTCACGTTGAAAAATACATCCACAGTTACCCTAACTGCTGGCGAACCGATAAGCCTATTTTATATTACCCGCTAGATTCCTGGTTCATTAAAGTGACCGAGTTCAGGGATAGAATGCATGAGCTAAACGAAACCATTAACTGGAAGCCTAAAGCAACCGGAGAGGGCCGATTTGGAAACTGGCTGGCAAATGCCAACGACTGGAATCTAAGCCGTTCGCGCTATTGGGGGATTCCGCTACCGCTTTGGCGTACTGAAGATGGAAAAGAAGAAATCGTCATAGGTTCTGTGGAGGAGCTAAAAGCTGAAATGGCTAAAGCTGTTGCAGCAGGATTCATGCCGAAGGATATTTTTGAAGATTTCAACGTAGGCGATTTTTCTGAAGAAAACTACAATACGGTAGATCTTCATAAAAATGTAGTTGATGGAATTGTCCTGGTTTCAGAAAGTGGAAAACCGATGAAACGGGAGGCCGATTTGATTGATGTGTGGTTTGATAGTGGCTCTATGCCCTACGCACAATGGCATTACCCGTTTGAAAATAAAGAGAAAGTTGAAGCTACCTGGCGCCAGGCCGATTTTATAGCCGAAGGGGTAGACCAAACCCGAGGTTGGTTTTACACCTTGCACGCCATCGCTACCATGATCTTTGACGATGTAGCTTATAAAAATGTAGTCTCCAACGGACTTGTATTAGACAAAAACGGACAAAAAATGTCTAAACGCCTTGGGAATGCTGCAGACCCGTTTGAAGTATTGGCTACCTATGGTCCCGATGCTACGCGTTGGTACATGATAAGCAATGCCAACCCGTGGGATAACTTAAAGTTTGATATTGATGGGATTGGAGAGATACGCAATAAATTCTTTGGAACGCTCTACAATACTTATGGATTCTTCAGTTTGTATGCCAATCTGGACGATTTCAACTACGAGGAGGCTGATATTCCTTTTGAGAAAAGACCAGAGATAGACCGCTGGATACTTTCAGAATTAAATACGCTGATTCAGGAAGTAGACGAAGCTTATTCAGAATATGAACCTACCAAGGCAGCACGTTTTATTTCAAAGTTTGTACAAGAAAACCTGAGCAACTGGTTTGTTCGCTTAAGCAGAAGGCGATACTGGAAGGGCGAGTATGCAGCGGATAAAATTTCAGCATACCAGACCTTGTACACATGTCTGGTGACGGTGGCTCAATTGGGAGCCCCTATCGCACCGTTTTTTATGGATAGATTGTATAAAGATCTAACCAGCGGGGTAGTAAAAGAGGCTCCGCAGAGTGTGCACTTGAGCGATTTCCCAAAAGCAGATACTTCGTTGATCGATAAAGTATTGGAGCGTAAAATGCAACGTGCCCAGACAATATCGTCACTGGTATTGTCGTTACGTCAACGAGAGAAGATCAAGGTACGTCAACCTTTGCAAAAAATTATGGTCCCTGTATTAGAGGAAGCTACAAAGCAGGAAATTGAAGCTGTAGCAGAGTTAATTAAAAGCGAAGTGAATGTAAAAGAAGTGGAATTAATTGATGAAGCTTCAGGTATTCTAGTAAAACAAATTAAACCAGACTTTAAGAAACTAGGACCTCGTTTTGGGAAGGATATGAAGGCAGTAGCGGCTGTTATTCAGCAATTTGGACAAGAAGAGATCGCTACTCTGGAAAAAGAGGGCGAAATAACTGTTTCAGTTACTGAAAAAAATACTACATTGACCCTTGATGATGTAGTGATAAGTTCCCAGGATATTGAAGGATGGCTGGTTGCAAATGCAGACGGGATTACAGTTGCACTGGATGTAACCATTAGCCCGGCTCTTAAAAATGAAGGGATTGCCAGAGAACTGGTTAATAGAATTCAGAACTTAAGAAAAGACTCCGGTTTTGAAGTTACGGACAAAATAAATGTAACTTTACAGGAAGATAAAGTACTAATACCCGCAGTAGAAGAAAACATTGAATACATAAAACAAGAAACCCTAACCAATACGTTACAGTGTGTCCCGCAGTTGGATACAGGTGTTGAAATTACCTTTGATGACATTGTAACGCGATTAGAAATTAAAAAGAACTGATTATGGCAGGAGAGACCAAAAACAGATATGGCGATGCTCAACTCGAGGAGTTTAGAGAATTGATCAACGATAAGATAAAGAAAGCGAAAGAGCAATTAGAATTAATTGAAAGCGCCTACCGAAACGATTCCAATAATGGAACCGACGATACTTCGCCAACGTTTAAAGCGTTTGATGAAGGTAGTGAGGTAATGAGTAAGGAAACAGCTTCACAGTTGGCAATTAGGCAAGAGAAGTTTATTCGTGATCTTAAAAATGCACTTATCCGTATTGAAAATAAAACGTACGGAGTGTGTCGTGTAACGGGTAAATTAATCAACCCAGAACGTTTAAAACTAGTGCCGCACGCTACGCTTAGTATTGAGGCTAAGAATATGCAGTAGGCGAATTAAGAATGCTGTATACCGGAACCTAAAGAAGAAGCTTTTGTGATATAATAAGCTGTTTTTTAGTGCTATAACGCTATTTTTTCTCAGAATTATGGCAAAATTTATAGGTAAAACGTTAAAATAATATTCGATTTTTTAATTAAATTATACCCTTCCTTTTTGGAAGGGTATTTTTGTTTATGACAATTTCAGTACTAGCATTTTGAACAGCTAGCTTTAATTTTTTTTGAAATATAAAAGGATTTTCCTGGCTTAGGTTGTTCTATTTATAACACAAAAAGAATTATTATGAAAAAAATCTACATCTTAACTATACTCTTACTTGTTTCTTGTATGGCAAGTGCACAGATTATTAATTTTCCTGATGCAGAACTAAAAAATAAACTCCTGGCAGCGAGTCCGACTAATTTTATTGCTGTAGATGGTAATGGCGATGCTGTGACCATCGATACCAATGCCGATAGTGAAATTGATACTGCTGAAGCACTCCTTATATATGAATTGTACCTCGCATCCAGTAACCTGACCGATCTTACAGGTCTGGAAAACTTTACCAACCTCACGTGGCTGGAAGTAAACTTAAACGATCTTACTGTTTTTGATGGAACGGCCTTTACCAACCTGGAACATTTAAACTTTAGTAATAACAATCTTACAACGGTAGATGTAACAGGGCTCACAAACTTAGAAATATTCTGGGCCTTTGGAAACCCCTTTACTACCGTCGATTTTAGTACCTTAAGTGGATTGCAGCTACTGAATATAAGCTTTAGTGATAATCTCACCGGGCTGGATGTGAGTAACCTAACAAACTTAACAGATCTTTCCTGTTCCAGTAACGATAGCATGACAAGTCTGAATGTACAAGGATGCACTGCTTTGGAAGACTTAGATTGTGCTTTTAGTGCGATTACCGATTTGAATCTGAATGGTTTGGCCAGCCTAAGTTCTGTGTTTGCAGATAATAATAACATTGCTACTGTGGATGTAACGGGTGCGGTTAGCCTTAGCAACCTTAACGTGGAGTTCAACCAAATTAATTCATTGAGTGTACAGGATTTACCCGTGTTGCAATCTATCAACGCAGAATCCAACAATATTACCAGTTTTAATATGCTTAATTGCCCTTTGTTTTTCACCTTACTATTAAGTGATAATCAATTAGCAACACTCGATCTTTCACAGGTGCCCAATGCAACTATTGTGTATGCACAAAATAATGTGTTGGAAAACCTCATACTTGCTGAAAATAATGAGATTGTGAATATACATCTTTCAAATAACCTGCTTACGGAAATAGATTTAAACGAGTGTGCAAACTTAAACTGGGGTACATTTAATGATAATCCAAACCTGGAATACCTGCTCCTCAAGAATGGAAGTATGGAGTCGCTTTTCAATACGAACATAGACAACCTTCCCAGTCTAGAATATGTATGTGCTGATGAAGATCAACTACAGGAGGTGCAGGACTGGCTGGTTAACAACGGCTACACTAATGTGAACGTGAGTACATCTTGTTCCTTCAACCCAGGCGGTGAAGATTTCGAAATACAAGGGATGTCGCGGTTCGATTTTGACAGCGATGGTTGCGAGGAAGACGATCCCATTGTACCTTTTATGAACTATACTATCAGCAACGGTACCGATACAGGAACGGGCATAGCAAATAGTACGGGTATGTATTACATTCCCGTGGGAGAAGGTACTTATACCATTACGCCATCTTCCGTAGATCCAGCTCTTTTTGACGTGATCCCTGAAAGTTTTACAGTCACATTCCCCACCGATCCAAGTCCGTTTGAACAGGATATCTGTTTTGTCCCCAATTCAGTGACCAACGACCTGGAAGTAGTATTAAGTCCCTTGCAACCTGCCCGTCCCGGATTTGATGCCACCTACCAGTTGCTGGTAAATAACATAGGAAATCAAAACCTTAGTGGCGATGTAGAATTGATTTATATGGAAAATCTGATGACATTCATAGAATCGGACATTCCTTTTGATGCTTCTACGGAGAGTAGTTTGACGTGGAATTTCGACAATTTGATGCCCTTCCAGAGCTTTGAGGTGAACCTTACGTTTACTGTCAATCCCCCTACAGATCCCGATTTTCCTGTAAATATTGACGACGTGTTAATTTTTACAGCGACAGCAAACCCTATTCTAGGCGATGCCAATCCTTTGGATAATATTTTAATTTTGGAACAAATTGTTGTTGGTTCCTTTGACCCTAACGATATCACTTGTTTGCAAGGGGAAACCCTTGACGTGGAGCGTGTGGGAGATTACGTTCATTATCTTGTTAGATTTGAAAACACAGGAACTTTCCCTGCCGAGAATGTAGTAGTGGTTGACGAGATAAACACAGATTTCTTCCAGTTAGAAACTTTACAGCCCGTTAATGCAAGTCATGAGTTTGTGACACAGATTACTGAAAATAAAGTTGAATTTATCTTTGAAGGGATTAACCTTCCCTTTAACGATGAAGACAATGATGGCTTTGTACTCTTTAGGATAAAAACAGTACCTGGTTTGGAAATAGGGGACAGTTTCAGCAATGAAGCAGATATTTATTTCGATTTTAACTTCCCTATTACTACCAATACGTATATAACTACCATTGAAGAAGCCCTGGGAATTGAGGAGGTAACAGCTAAAGATGCTATAGTTGTATATCCAAATCCTTCAGACAACCTAATCTTTATGGTTTCAAACTCAAACATTGTAATTGAATCTTTCCAAGTTATAGATATAGTAGGGCAAACTATTTTAGAGAATACGGTAAGTGCTTCGAAGACTCGGGTAGATGTGTCATCCCTTCAGGCGGGTAATTACTTTATAAAATTGAACACCACAGAAGGTTCTGTATATAAAAGATTTACAAAAAAATAGCGATTTGCCCTGATACAGTGCCGTCAATTTTAAATTGAAAAATAGCTTTTGATGCTAAAAAAAATCCAATAGTATTATTATCTTGATGCTTGGAACAACATGTATGTTGTTCCAGGTGTTATTCCTTTATATGTCGAAACTGAAAAAAATTATCCAAGCTCTTTTAAGTACCCGGGCTGCTGGCCTTTATTTTATTCTTTTTGCTGTTTCCATTGGCGTCGCCACTTTTATTGAAAACGATTTTGGGACAAGCGCTGCTCAAAAAGTAATCTTTAAGGCATGGTGGTTTGAATTGTTATTGCTTCTTTTTGGTGCTACTATACTGTACAATATTTATCAATACAGGATGATTCAACAAAAAAAATGGGCGCTTATCCTTTTTCATGTTTCTATCATCGTGATAATCCTTGGGGCTGGGGTCACTCGTTATTTTGGGTTTGAAGGGGTAATGCACATTCGGGAGAACAATGCAGCAAATTCTTTTCTCTCAGCTGAAACATTTTTAAAGTTCGATGTACAGAAAGAGGGCACTACCTATTCCTTTGCTGAACCTGTTCTGTTTGCCTCCCTTGGAAATAATCATTTTAAAGAATCGTATCTCATTGGGAACGATTTAATTGAAGTTCAATTAAAAGATTTTATCCCTAATCCAAAACAGAGTTTTGTATCTGAAGGAAAGGGAACCCCCACCTTAAAATTGGTAGTAGCAGGGGCACAAGGCCGCGAAGAATATTACATTGAAAAAGGACAAACACGCCGTATAGGTAATCTAACCTACAATTTTAAGGATAGCCCAATGCCAGGTGCCATCAATCTGAAATATGAAAACGAGGCGCTGTCTATAAGTTCTGAAAGAACGCTAACCCAAACTGTCATGGCGACGCAGCAAAAAGACACGTTGGAGAGTTCCGGAAATTATGTTCCCTTAAAGTTGCGTTCGTTGTATTCGGATGGATCAAATAATTTTGTTTTTTCTGAATTTCAACCCAACGCTTCCATTGCAATTACTTCTGAAGACCCTAAAGTAAAAGGAGAGAGCATGACCGCTTTGTTGCTGGATGTTTCTGTAAATGGCAAACTCCAGGAAAGCTATGTTTACGGGATGAAAGGGTTGCCAGGAAGACCCACACAACTCTCTTTTGAGGGCTTACAAATGGCTGTTTCCTATGGTGCCAAGGAAGTGACGGTACCATTTGCCATAAAATTAAACGATTTTCAACTCGATAAATATCCCGGAACAAACAGTGCGTCTTCCTATGCAAGTGAAGTAACTGTGGTAGATCCCATAAAAAATGTAACTATGGACTACCGTATTTATATGAATAATATTCTGGATTATGATGGATATAGATTCTTTCAGTCGTCTTTCGATACAGATGAAAAGGGAACATACCTAAGTGTAAATAGCGATTGGTGGGGTACCATTATTTCGTACCTAGGCTATGCCTTGCTCACATTGGGAATGATCTGGACGCTTTTCAGCAAAAAAACACGTTTTTATGATGTGCGGAAAAAAATAAAAAAAATACGAGCTAAAAGCGGAACTTTTGTAGTTGCACTGTTTTGCATGCTTTCGGCTTCCAGTTTTGCACAGGGAGCTCATGTGAATTCTGCAGTTTCCGAAGCACACGCCGAAGCCTTTAGCACCGTAGTTGTACAGGATTTTAAGGGTCGAATGAAACCTGTACACACCCTATCCCGGGAAATTCTCAGGAAAATTTCCAGAAAAGAAAGTTGGGATGGGCTTACGGCAGATCAGGTATTGCTTAGCATGTTTGTAAACAAAACCGATTGGTATGATGTGAAATTGGTAAAGCTAGGCAAGCATCCAGATGTTCAGAAATTGCTTCAGGTATCTGGAGAGTATGCTTCGTATAAAGATTTCTTCGATGTCGAGGGACAATACAAAATGCGTGATGAGGTGCGTAGTATGTATGCCATGGAACAGAAAGATCGTGGGACTTATGAAAAGGAATTGCTTAAGATTGATGAGCGCCTTAATGTTTTGAGTATGGTTTTTTCAGGGAGTTTGCTGAAAATTATCCCAAACCCGAACAACCCTAATAATACGTGGGAGGGATATTCCAGCCACAGTCATGATGATGGTCATAACCACAGCACCGTGGCAAGTAAGTTTTTTAACACCTATGGAGCCGAACTTAAAAAAGCAACCCAAACCAAGGACTATAGTCATGTTGGGCATCTTCTGGAGGAATTAAAAGCGTATCAAAAAACTAGCGGAGGCAGTATTGTCCCTTCTGAAACAAAAATCAGTACCGAAATAGCCTTAAACAACATGAACGTGTTCTCACGTTTAGCAGGCTGGTATATGGTGTTGGCTCTGGCATTGCTGTTTTTCCTTTTTATTTCAGTATTTAAGCCTGCCTGGAAGCTAAAAACCGTCTATAAAATCTTGTTTGGATTGGTTGTCCTTGGCTTTATCTTACACACTATAGGGTTGGGGATGCGTTGGTATGTTTCTGGCAGGGCACCGTGGAGTAATGGGTATGAATCTATGATCTATATTGCCTGGACTTCCACACTGGCAGGCATTCTTTTTACGCGAAAGTCTTTTGGAGGTCTGGCAGCCACTATGGTTTTGGCTGGAACTATTTTATTTGTTTCCATGCTCAGTTTCCTCGATCCACAAATCACGCCTTTAGTCCCTGTTTTAAAGTCGTACTGGCTTACCATTCATGTTTCATTAGAAGCAGGTAGTTATGGGTTTTTAATGCTTGGCGCCATCATTGGGCTCATCAATTTAATACTACTGATGTTTATTACTGAAAAGAACAAAGCACGGGTGAAAAGGATTGTACAGGAGATGTCCTACATAAGTGAGTTAACCTTAATTGGCGGACTCTTTATGGTAAGTGTTGGAACGTATTTAGGAGGTGTCTGGGCTAATGAATCCTGGGGACGCTATTGGGGGTGGGACGCTAAGGAAACGTGGGCGCTGGTCACAATTTTAGTCTACGCCTTTATATTACATATGCGACTCATCCCGAAACTACGTGGCTTGTTCGCATACAATGTAGCGACCATTTTTGGACTGGCTTCCGTAATTATGACCTATTATGGGGTTAATTATTACTTGTCTGGGTTACATTCGTATGCAACAGGAGATCCGGTTCCTATTCCTTCTTGGGTTTATATTGCAGTTGCCGTGATAATTGTAATTTGTATTGTGGCATTTATTCGAAAAAGAAAGTATCCTATCATTTCGTAACCAGTCTATTCAACCAAAACTCCGTCTTCCAAGATAAGATCATAGCGATAGCCTGCTCCAAAGTCTTTGTTTAAAGTAACATTGGCGCGCAAGGTCACGATCTGCCCTTCAGGAACAAAGGTATTTGTTGTCACTACCAAATCGTAATCGTCTTTGCTTCCATCTTGCAAATGCAACCAATTACGTTTCATAATATTTGGGTTTACTTTTACAACTTTTCCTGAAAGTTGAACCGTTTTTCCTTCGTATTGTTTTGGATTGGCGACCAGTTCAGCAATTTTTAAAGAACCTTTATGCTCTATAACCTTGTTAGTGTGGGTTTCTATGGTTTGTTTTTGAGAAGTCTCTGTACTGGTGTTTGTTTCAGAAAAATCTGCAGTAAGATTTCCTGCACCGTGGTTATGTGACACCAGGTTTGAAACCAAGTAAATGGTATCAAAAACACGGTTGTGTTCCCTGCTTTCAAAATTTGTTTTCAGCAATGGGTTTCGGTAATAATAGGTTTTACCAATGTCTATGGGTTGCTTAGCTGTAGCAATCCAAAACGATTTCCCACCCTCGGTCACATTAATATACACGTACTTTTTGGTATCCAGGATTTTTTGGGATATTACTGTATGTAGATTATCTGTAAACGAACCTCCACTGGAAGAAGGGATCAAGTTGGGGGAGGTATTTGTTGTAGCCTCTTCCGTAAAAATGTCACTTACGTTTGCGGGGGTTTCATTTGTAGTTGCCGTAATAACTTTTGGTCCGTTATTACATGAGATTACTGTGGCAACTACCATGCTTACGTATAAAATGTTCAACTTCATAATTATCTTTTTTTCTTTTTGCTGTAAAATCTTTTTGTGAGCCGCGTATAAAAGCGGTAATTATTTTCTTCATTTAAGGTAGAAAGCTCTCCGTTTACAGAAAACTGCCAGGTACGGGAAATACTCCAATTTATGCCACCACCAAAGTAATTTTGTGCAAAGGTTTCATCTCTGTTTTCATATGCGTATTTAGCATTTCTATAATAAACATCCCCCTGTAATTTTCCTTTTACAATAGCTCTGGAGTACCGCACTGAAGCGATGTCACTAGTTAAGTATCTGGAGGTGTTATTGTTGTACGACACATTAAATCTACCACTAATTGCAGGTATTTTAGTAAGGGTAGCGTACACATATATATTATTGGATTCGTTTTGGCTGTCACTTTGGGAACGGTTACTATAACTTGCCCCCAGCCATACAATTTTAGCAGGTCGTACATTTAACCGAAGCCTGATACCTTGCCTAGCGAGGTCATCATCCAGGAACTGCTCCAATTGCGTCTGAAAAGTCTGGTAATAAATGATCTGTTTCCTACTATCGTATGAAATCATTGCATTTACCGCTTTGCTGAAGCGATACCTAGCCGATAGATACAAATTGGTTAAACGTGAACCAGCTTCTTCTCCCCCAAAAATGTCCAATTCCATTGAACTGAAAAGATTCAAATTGGTGGCAATGGTGCTGTTGTGCTGGAAATAAATATACCTTCTATCTGTAGCCCCATTGTTGGTCTGTTCCATGGCGCCAAGGGTAGTTTGGCTATAAAATTCTTTCGCATCGGTTTCAATGCCGAAATAGCCTCCATACTGCAATAAATCGCCGTTAAAACCATAGTCAAATATATCTGGACGGAAGCCACCGATGATCCCTGCATAAAATTTTCCAAAGTATTTTTCAACCATTAACCCGTCATTGGCGCCAAGAGAAGTCGCCTTGGGATTAATCTTTCGTCCGGCGGTGATGGAAAGATCTGGTAATGCATCATACCGAACGTTGAGATTGTATACATTAAAAATGCTGGTACGAGCATCATAGTCTTCAGGGGAAGAGAGGATGCTCCGGTAGGCCAAATACGAGTCTACCGAAAATTTTGAATCTCCAATGTGGTTGGCAGTTAATGAAAAACGCCCTTGTAATCTGCTTCTATTTTCCCGAACATTTGACGACAAATTATAGCTTGCCACTGAGACCCTTCCGCGGATATTCTCTTTATAGAGTGACTCTTCCTCTGAATATTCGGGGGTTACGTCAACTGTTGTCTTGGGTACTTCTTCATCAATTGTATTTGTTTCGGTAATTTCAGGTGTCGTCTTGTTCGGTGTTTTTTTTGAAATAGTTGCTGTAACGGTATCATCTTTAGTTACAGAGCAGTCGTTTAGTAGTGTACATACAGCTGAAGTTGAAGATAAACTGGTTACTTTTAAGCAATCTGTTTCATTGAATTTAAGCACATCTCCAACGTTAATATCTTCAGTGGTATCAAAGCGAACATACACGTTATTTGAAGTCACAAACGTTACTGTACCCTGTAGACTGTCAGTCGCATCCTGCGCCAAAACGCCTAATGCAAAACCAAAAAACAGTATGCAGCTAAAAAGTTTCTTCATTCTAGATTATTCTTCTCCTTGCGGGTGGCATTGAAAGCATGCGTTGCTTTGGTATACATATCCATTCACATCGTCATGCTCGTCTGCCATTTCTCCAGCAGGATGACAGTTTAAGCAATCGAAAATTGCAAAGTTGTTGGGTGCCATGTGGCAATCTGTACATGAGTTCCAAACCCCTTCATGTTTGCCACTATAGATCGGAAAAAATTTAGTGTCGTGATCAAAAGATGCTGGCATCCATCCTGGATTTGTGGTGTGGCATGAAGCACAATCTGTAGGGAAATTCGCTGCTTGGTGATTTGGATTCGTTGTTTGATTGTAATCCTGCATATGGCACGCAAAACAATCGGTTGGGGTATTGTTGAAATTACCGTTTTGATGGCAGGCGTTACAATCTTGAATATCATGTCCCGATGTAAGTGGAAAAAAATCATGGTCTACAAGTGCAGGCATCCAGCCTATATCGGTAGTGTGGCACGAAGCACAGTCTGTTGGAAAGTTGCCACTTTGGTGATTTGGATTTTGTGCCATTGCATAATCATCCATGTGGCACGCAAAGCAATCTGCTGAAATATCACTAAAGTTATTTACATTGTGACAGGCACTACAGTCTTGTATATCGTGGCCTTTGGTAAGAGGAAAGAAATCGTGTAGCACATTGGCTCCATCCCACCCAAACCCTAATGGATCATGGCACTCAAAACAGTCTGTAGAAAACCCTGCCATGGCGTGATTTGGGCTTTGGGTTGCAAAATAATCGTCGCGGTGGCATTCTATACATTCGTTACCTAGTCTGTTAAAAATTAAGCTGCTTTCAAGGGTATGGCATTCTATACAACTTAAATTACTATGTGCTCCAATAAGTGGAAACCCATTTTGTTCATGTAGCTCCGGAATTTCAAATACCAGCCAGGTATCGGTGGTGTGGCACCGTACACAATCGTTTCCAACACTCTGTGCATGCACGTCGGTATGGCAGGAAAAACAATCGGTAGGGGTGCTGTCAAAAACCAAGTCGGTATGACAAGACTTGCAATCTACCAATGCGTGGGTCCCATCAAGTTCAAAATCTGTGATGCTATGATCAAACTGTAAGGCTTCAAGATCTATCTCCCATCCTCCGGGATTATGACAGGAAGCGCAATCTATTTTTAAGTTGGAGCCGTGTGGGGACTGTCCCCACAAAAATACTGTGGAGAAAAAACAAAGCACTATAAATGGCAGTCTATGCAATCTAGCTTATTTAGTCTATACACAACGGTAGTTTCGCCCTTTTCATTGTTTAACTCATGACAAGCCCTGCAATCAATTTTAGCGTGTCTGCCCTCTAAAGGAAAACGGGTTGTGCTATGGTCAAATTTTTCAGGAAACCAGCTTGTGGTTACATGACAGCGGGAACACTCAGTTATGCCATTTATGGCGAAAGAATCATCATGAACATTCTCGTGGCAAGAAACACAATTGGTATCTAAATTACTGAATTTTTGCGAAAAATCCGCTGTATTTCCTGAATTTTCAAAGTGACACGCTCTACAAGAAACATTTTGGTGGGCTCCTGTGAGAGGCCAATTGGTCGTTGTATGGTCAAAGCTAACGGTTGTCCATGCATCACTACTATGGCAAGAAGCGCAATCGTTTTCTGGGAAGTATTTTTCAGCAATAAAACCTTCGTGAATGTTGGTATGACAATCGATACAGTTCGTTCCCATATTGGCAAACTGCCACGTTGGATCATCTTCGCTTACGTGACAAGCAAAACAAGGAGTTGCCACATGCGCGCCTTCCAACGGAAAATCAGATTTCTGATGGTCGTCTATGGTGAATAAGGTAAACTCGAAGCCCTTTTCCAGACTGTGACACTCCTTGCAGTCCGGTGTGATGCCGTTTTCAGTGAAATCTCCATTGTGATAATCTGCATGGCAATTTTTACATTCAGAAAAATCGATAGGGGCTGAAAAACTCTCGGTATGACAAGACCGGCAATCTACTCCCTGGTGATTCCCTTCCAGGGGATAATCGGTTACCGAATGGTCGAAAAAGTCCATATTGTTTAGTGCCAGAAAACTTTCTTCGTTATGGCATTTGGCACAATCCTGTCCAAATTTATTGTCGTGGGGGTCGGTATGGCAGGCTACGCAGTTGTTTTCGGCTACATTGTTTCTATCCTGAAATATTGAAGCTACATTACTGGTGTTAGCGTGACAGGCAAAACAGTCGATGGTTTTGTGGCTTCCGTTTAAGTCGAAATCTGTAACTGTGTGATTAAAATTCCCTTTCCCCATAAAAATATCGAAGCCATTTTCTACATGACATTGTTTACATTGTCCAGGCAGATTTCCGTTGTGTACATCCTGGTGGCATGCTTTACAATCGTTAAAAGCAAGGTTTGAGAATTGCTGAAACTCTTTGCCATTTTTAACAGTAGTTTGGTGACATTCTTTACAATCTACTACTAAATGTTGCCCGCGCAATTTGTAGTCTGCGGTTTCGTGATTAAATTTAGTTACAGGTGTAAAACCCTCCATATTGTGGCATTGGAGGCAATCTGTAGCTAAGGTGCCTTGGTGAAAATCGGTATGACAGGACAAGCATTGTTGGTCAAGTCCCAAAAAAGTATCGGTATCTCTTTTTAGCTCAGGGTCTGAAATATTTTCAGCATTGTGACATGCCCGGCAATCGACAGCAGCGTGTGCCCCTTCTAATCTGTACCCTGCTCGGTCGTGGTTAAAATTATTTTGGTCAAACCGAATCATATCAAAGTTACGGCCATGGTGCTCACTGTGGCATGTGAAACAATTCTGATTTTTTACAGATGTATTGGCATGAAAACCACGATTTTGATTGAGCAACGATTCAATCTCATTATGGCAGTCGAGACACTTGCTGTCTGAAACTTTTGAACCCAGTTCATGGCAAAGGGTACAATTGCTCATCCCTTCGAGTTTGCTGTGTGCTTTCGTGAGATCTCCCGGGGAAATCTGGGCAAACATACTACTAGCTCCCAATAGAAGCAGTGCTAATAAGTATGTTGCCTTTACCTTCACAATTAACGGTGTTTTTTTACAGTATATCCAAATCTCTTGGTGACCTCCACGCCAGCTTTTTTTAGGAAAGTTGTTGGAAGTTCCCCTCCAGCAAAGATGTATACCAAATCATTTTTATATTCCTTGGTGGTCTCGTCTTCTAGCTTCAGGAGAATAGTGTCCGGATTTATACTCACTAAATTTGAATTAAAAATAATAGAAATACTGTTGTCTTCTTCGGCCTGGAGTATTTTTTCCTTATTCTTAGGTTTTAATCTTGAAAATTTGTCTTTTCGGTAGGAAAGAATAACCTCATTTTCATCTTTCAGCAACAAAGCAGATTCTATCGCAGAATCTCCACCGCCTACAACGATGATTTTTTTATCTGAAATAAACTCAGGTTCCAGCAGACGGTAGGCTACTTTTTGGGTGTCTTCACCAGGAACTCCTAATTTTCTTGGGCTACCACGTCTGCCAATAGCGAGCAATACATTGTTGGCAAGATGTTCGGTATTCGTATTAGTCACCAGTTTGAAGGTGCCATTTTCCTGGGGAAAGATATTTTCTACTTTCGTATTTTCTACAATTTCAATGTCATGCTCCTCAATTACTTTTTCCCAAAGTTCCAATAATTCGGCTTTGGAGGTATCATATAATTTTGCCTTTCCATGCAGCGGAAGGCTCATAGGTGAAGTCATCACAACTTTTGAACGTGGAAAGGTAAAAACCGTACCTCCCAGGGAGTCCTGTTCCAGGGTAACACTGGTTAACCCGTGTTTTTTCGCTGCTAAAGTTGCCGAAATCCCTGCAGGTCCTGCACCTACAATGGCTACGTCTATAGCTCCTTCAACGTTTCGTTTTTTATTCTTTAGAATGCTGTCTATAGCCTGCTGGCCTTGTTCAACACTATTTTTAATGAGTCCCATTCCGCCCAGTTCTCCGGCGATATAGATACCTTTCATATTGGTTTCGAAATTCTCATTTACATGTGGAAGGTCTACACCTCGCTTTTCGGTACCAATCCGTAAAGAAATTGCCTCAACAGGACAGGCATGAAAACATGCTCCATGGCCTACGCAGTTAGAGGCATTAACAGCTTGTGCTTGCCCGTTTACCATTCCTAAGATGTCCTTTTCTGGGCAGGCTTTAATGCACGCGCCACTTCCAATGCAGGCGTTAGGGTCTATGTAGGGGTGTAAGGAGACGGGTTCGTATAACCCTTCTTCTTTAGCAGTTGCTACTTTTTCGAGGGTTTGTTTCGAGGTTCTGCTCTTTTTCCGAAGGTAAAAAAAGATGATGGCTGCGCAAAACAGGAATACTGTTCCGTAGGTAATAAGTTGTTCTAGAAAAATTGAACCCATATCTTAAAATATCCAACGGTACCCAAACGTAAATGCCACAATTACATGTACAACAACAATTACGAGCATAATAAGAGCAAAAGGCATATGTGCAACGTGCCAGTACCGAAATAATTTTTTCATTTGCTCCAAACGCACGATTTTCTTTGAAAGAGAGCGTTCTTTTTTTACCATAGAAAAAATTTTGCGCTGCTCGGTTTTAGGGACCTGATGGTTAACAAGAGATTTTTTTAAATCACTTTTAGTCACTGTTACCCCTTTGCTTTTGTCAATAAAATTTAAAAACTGAATCGCACTCTCTTCGTCTATATGGTACTTTTCAGAAAGTACCGTCTGTATATCGGTTTGGGAATTTTTTACTTCTTGAAGGCTTAACTCCCTTCCCTCAATGGTACGTGGAATTTGTAAATATAAAAACCGGCCTATCACACCACTGGCAACGACGGCTACCATACTCCAAAATGCAATAGACACAATACCTCCAAACTTAAATGCCGTATGGTATAAAATTAATACCGGACCTAAACTGCATAAAAAAATATGAAACTCTAGCAGGTACTTTAAGCGCACCCATTTACCCAGAATTGTATAACGTTTATGGAGTATATAGATGGAAACCCCAAAGAAAATAAGAAAGGTGCCAATTACGCCTAACCCTTGCCCGAAGAGCCCGCTGGGTTTAAACCAACTGTGGCGGGGGTGGTAAAAGCGTTCTTCCAAAGGCGTACTGTAATAGCTATATCCTGTATAGCCAAGGTAGATGGCAACGACAATTACGATTAGCGCCATAGTCCATAGGTAAATAGTATGTACGGTTTTATTCAAACTAAAAATGATTTATATATAGTAAACTAACCAACAATTTATTTATTATTGAATAAATTTAATTATTCTAATTTGTTAAAATTGAAACTTATCTATCATAAAGCTACTAAATATCTTTTCTGTAGTATCTTTTTTTTCGTGATTTCGGTTGAAGGCTATTCACAAAAAGACCTTTCCAGAACCTATTTTGCTGAAGGAGTTGAGAACATACTGATTGATGGCAATGGCGTGCATACTCTGAAAATACATGCTTCAAACGTTGAATATATTTCAGTAAACGTGCATCTGGAAGGTGAAACATCTGAAGAAATAGTGATCAGGGAACAAATACAGGGAAACCAATTATCACTTGGCTTTGGCTCCTGGCCCCTTGCAAAAGCGTATAACGATAAACTTTCGGCACATAAAATTATAAGCGTAGAAGTGCTTATTACAATTCCAGAAAACCTATTTGTTTCTATTGCTTCAAATACAGCTGGTGTGTATGCTAAAGGAACCTTCAGATCTTTACACATAGATATTGAAGATAAAAATTGTGCTGTACATACGTTTAATGGAGATGCCACTCTTAAAACCAATGTTGGGAATATTATGGTACTTATAGACAATAATACGACCGTTGCTGAAGCTGAAACTACCTACGGAACAGTTAAAACCAACCTGGGAGCTACGGGAATCTTTACCATTTTTGCCGAAAGTGTACACGGCGATATTACCCTGCAACAAACCCAATAATATTCTTTATTTTTGCACCTTCAATTAGTTAAAGAATGTCCTTAAAAAAAGCCATAGCTATTATTATCCTGATCTTACTTATAGATCAGGTTTCAAAAATTTATATCAAGACTACCTTTATTATTGGGGATGGTTTTGATGTGTTTTCCTGGTTTAAAATTCATTTCATTGAAAATGAAGGCATGGCCTGGGGTGCCAAAATTCCGGGACAGTATGGAAAGCTGTTTTTAACGCTGTTTCGCTTGATTGCAATTGTAGGGATTGGCTATTGGTTGTGGGATTCAGTTCGTAAGAATGCATCACGGGTGCTTATTGTTTCTATTGCGCTCATTTTTGCAGGTGCCTTGGGGAATATTATAGACTCTGTATTTTATGGCCTCATTTTTAACGACAGTACCAGTCAGGTTGCAACGTTTATGCCTGCTGAAGGTGGCTACGGAACATTATTTCACGGTAAAGTGGTAGATATGCTCTATTTCCCTTTGTGGGAAGGAGTGTTGCCAGAGTGGATCCCGTTTTGGGGCGGAACGTACTTCACGTTTTTCGACCCGGTGTTTAACATAGCAGACTCTGCCATAAGTATAGGATTGGTATTGCTTGTAATTTTTAATAAGAAGGCATTTCCGAAGAAAAGTAAAGAGGAAGTTTCAGCTTAAAAGATAATAGTAAAAGTAGTACCGCGTTCCGGGGTGCTTTCTACAGAAATAGTACCACCCAATGCCGTCACTTTATTTTTTATTTGAAATAGATTAACATCCTGTGTTTCAGAATCTCCGGACTTGGAATACTTTAAATCGAACGCTTTTTGCATTTCTTCTTCTGAAGCAAAGCCTATACCGTTGTCCCTAACAAGTAAGGTGGTATTCCCATCGGTATCCAGGCTAAAAATATTTATACTCGGAGTTCTTTCGGGGTGCTTATTCTCAATAGCTCGTGTAAAGAGTGTTCCTAAAATACTTTCAAGATACGATTGTATGTAATTTACGGTAGGAGCTTCAGAAAAATCGGTATACAACTGAACATTGTTGTCTCTTAATTTTTCACCTATTCGTTGCTTTACCAATGTAAGGGTGTCTTCAAAATCGATATCTTTTTTAGCAATTTTAGCAGTTTCCTTAACAGATACAATGTCACACAAATTGTTTACAGTACTGCATAGTTCTTTTGAAATATCTTGCAGTACATTAAAGAGCTCTTTTGCCTCTTCAGTATCTTTGGTATCTCCTAAAAGCTCCAGAGACATACTTATATTGCTGGCATGAGATTTAAGGTTGTGAGATACTAAATTGGCATAATTAACCAATCTGGAGTTTTGCATTGAAATGGTCTTCATAAACTCCTGAAGCTTCATTTCTCTGTGTTTTTCCTGTGTAATGTCCTGAAAAACCCCTTGTACGCCAATAATATTTTCAAAAGCATCATACATAGGTTTGCCAATAGTACTTGCCCAGAATTCTTCACCAGTATGGGTAAGCATTTTGACTTGTGTTTTAAAGGGCTTTCCTTTTGCACAAGCCTTAAAAGTAGCAATAGTACGGTCTTGTTCTTCCGGAGCGTAAAAATTTAGAAGGTCTGTAAGGGAAGGTGAATAATTGGCGTCATTGATTTTTAAAATACGCTTTCCCTGAGGGTCTATAAAACTTGTTTTACTCAAAAAATCTACACAAAAGCCTCCTGCTCCTGTTAACAGGGCTATTTCCTTATAATAAAAATCATCGAAAGGATTATTTTTAGTAGGAGTTGGGGAGCTGTCCTTCAATAAAATTGTCTTTCTCTTTTGAGCTAAGAAATTCACGTATATTCATTTAATTTGGTATTGCAATATATAAAATAATTTCTAATTGTAGGGTTTTTCCTATAAGTTAACCTACTCATAAGGTGCTAAATAGCTGAAAGGTGTATGCGGGATGTTACGCAAAACCCAGTAAAGCAATGCAACTGCAAAGTACCCATAGATAAACCAAGGCTTATAAAATAAATGCACCCTGTGTTCTTTCTGAAAAATATAGTTGTAGATTTTGGCTCCTATGCCATACAAAACCAAAGGTAAGGACAGGACCATAAACGGGTTCATTCTAAAAGCATTGTAGAACCTAAAATGTAATAAATGGTGGATGGCGCGTTGAGACCCGCAGCCTGCGCAATGATACCCGGTAAGGGATTTAAAGGGGCAACTTAAAAAAAAAGAGTGTTGGGTAGGGTTGTACTTAAAATATACGAATAGTAGTAGTATCAACAAACCACCACTTCCCAGTACTATGAGTATTCTTTTAGAAACTGGCTGCACCTTGTAAAGCTAGTATAATGATCATGACTATAAAGTACAAAAGGATAAGTGCTCCAATACTTACAGCACTATAAATACTCCATTTTTTAGCATCATCTGCCGCTTTTTGAGCTTCGGCGTGAAAGCCTTGATACCATAGTTGCTCAACCTTGGAGGCTTTAATAATAGCAACAATACCTAATGGCATGCAGCATAAAATAGTGCTTAATATGGCCCAAACCATATGGTTGTCTGGAGGAGGGGTTTGTGGTGTATTCATCTGGTAAATATAGCCAAAAAAAAGTGCCTCCAAGGGTTTCACTTGAAGGCACAATTTTTTAATAAAGCGTTATATTTTTAAAATCCTCCAGCAGCAACTCCTGCTACAATAAGTATAATATACAATACCCAGAAAATAGCCGAAACAGCAATACCCCAAATGGCATATTTTTTTGCGTCGTCTGCACTTTTTTGTGCTCCAGCATGGTCACCTTGAAGCCAAAGTGATTTTACTTTTGTAGATTTAATAATTGAGACGATTCCCAGTGGCCAGCAAAAAATAATACAGATGATGGCCCACACCAAATTATTGTCCGGTGGATTGCCCGCAGGCGTGTTTTGATTTTCCATTTTGGTTGGTTTTAAGTTTGATTACCAATATACTACGAAAAATTAAAATGTATAAATTTTTTGTGGCGTAATGCAGAAATTTAAAGGAAAATCTATGTTTTCATTGAGGATTTTTTCTTCAGCACTAAAAAAAGACAGCCCTATTTTTATGCAGTCGGGACGACATTGAGCTAAAAACCTATCGTAAAATCCTTTTCCATATCCCACACGATTTCCAAAGGTATCAAAGGCTAAAAGAGGTACAAAAACCACGTCGAATTTACCAGGAGGGATCGCAATCCCCTCAACAGGTTCCGGGATGCCGTACTCTGAAACTTTAATGGGGGTGTTTTCCTGTAGTAACATATGCTGCATTTTATACGTCGTAAAATCAGCTTTCGGGATGCAGATGCTTTTATCTTTGCCTTGCAGAATGTGTAAGAGAAACTCCGTATTAACTTCTTTTTTTTCTGAAATAGCTAAAAAAATATGGTAATAGGTCTTGTCCCAAATGGGAAGCTGAAGGGCTTTGTTCGCAATTTTTATACTCAAGTCATCAACTTCAGTTTCTGAAAGTGATTGACGTAGTTTTAAGTATTTTTTCCGTAGTTCTGCTTTCTCCATTGAATAGTACCTTTACTCACGGCTCTTTAATTCTCTTCGTCTTCAGAACCTGCACTGTCTGTAGTAGAAATGTGAAAAATTGCATCGCCCTGATGCACAATAGGAGCGTGATTTACATTAATAATATAGCCAGCATTAGGGGCTTTTACTTTAAAACGCATTTCGCCATACGGGTCTGTAATGGTTGCTAAGAACTCGTCCTTTTCAACATACTTATTACAGGCGATTTTAACATGTAAAAGCCCGCTTCTCTGGGCACGTATCCAGCGGCTTTTTTCAATAAGGACGCTTTTCTCAGTAATTTCGGGAACAGTTATTTTTGGATTCAGCATCTCTAAATGCGCTAAAATACGAACGACCCCCTCGACGCCATTTTTTACAATGTGTTTATCGCTGTCTAAACTTTTACCTCCTTCAAATAAAAGGCTTGGAATGCCCATTTTGGCACAGGTAGACCGATACGATTTGGTAAGATTTGAAGAAAATACAGTAAAGGGGGCATTAAAAACTTCAGCAAGCTGAAGCAGTCTGGGGTTGTCTGGAACCACACGTATTTGTGCTGCGTTAAACCGTTGTGCACCGCCTGTATGAAAGTCTAAACAATAATCTGCCAGAGGTAGAATTTCTTTTGTAAAATGAAAGGCGACTCTGCTGGCTAAGGATCCTGTTTTAGTACCTGGAAATACGCGATTAAGATCACGGCCGTCCGGAAAGGTTCGCTCTGCATTTAAAAATCCGAAAATATTTAAAATAGGAATACAGATAATCGTTCCTCTGGCTGGGCGGCTTATTTTTTTAGCGATCACCTGGCGGACTACTTCCACGCCGTTAATCTCATCGCCGTGTATTCCTGCTGTAAGTAAGACTGTAGGTCCTGGTTTTTCAGACCTGGAGACAATAACCGGGATTTCAACCTTCGTAGACGTGTATAATTTTGCAAAGCTAAAATTGATGGTCCTGGTTTCTCCCAAGGCCACATTTTTGCCTAAAATGATAAATTCTGTTGTAGGTTTTTCAGCCATAGTTATACGCTGCGTTCTATATATTTAATGATCTCTCTCGCAATATCCTTTCCGGTAGCTTTTTCAATTCCTTCCAGTCCTGGAGAAGAGTTTACTTCTAAGATAAGGGGGCCACGGGAAGATTGTAACATATCGACCCCGGCAATTCCTAACCCCATAGCTTTGGCAGCTTTAATGGCAGCTGTTTCTTCTTCGTCTGTTAGTTCGATTATTTCAGCACTTCCACCCCGGTGCAGGTTGCTTCTGAATTCACCTTCTTTCCCCTGGCGTTTCATAGAACCAACCACACGGCCATCGATCACAATAGCGCGTATATCTGCACCGCCAGCTTCTTTTATAAACTCCTGCACAATAACACGGGCCTGTAAGTTATTAAAAGCTTCAATAACACTCTCTGCTGCTTTTTTTGTTTCGGCTAGTATAACCCCGATCCCTTGGGTTCCTTCCAGTAATTTTATGATTACTGGAGCACCTCCAACCTGGTCCACAATACCCGCTACGTTTTTAGAGTAGTTTGTAAAAATTGTTTTGGGAAGTCCCAGTCCTGCCCGTGAAAGAATTTGCAGACTACGTAGTTTATCACGTGAGCGCACCAAAGCCATAGACTCGGTAGTAGTAAAACAGCGCATCATTTCAAATTGACGAACTACTGCAGTACCATAGAACGTAACAGACGCCCCAATTCTTGGAATTACGGCATCTACATTCTCTACTTTTTTGCCCTTATAATAAATAACAGGGTTCTTTTTTTCTATGACGATATCGCACTTAGTGTGGTTGATGATCTCAACCGTATGCTTCCGTTTTTCTGCAGCTTCCACAATGCGTTGCGTAGAATACAAATTAGGTGCGGCAGATAATATTTTAATGTTCATGTTTTAATTTTAGTTTGTGCGAAAGATTTGTTTTGGTAATATCTACCACAAAGCGCTTTGTTAAAAATTTGCGCCCTAATAATACGGGATATTTCATTTCTTCCCGGTCACTCAATGTTAAGAAAATAGGATATATTTTCCCGAAAAGTTCCATTTCGGTTAAAATACGGTAGCGGGTTTGCTTTATTCCATTACTGCTTTTTACCACACGTACATCGTATTTGTCAAAAATAAACTCTTTTTCGTGATATGCGGGATGGTCCGGGTCTAAAAACGTACATTTTAAGTAATCGTCTTCCACTTTCATGTTTTTACAATGTATGCTAGAGGTGTATGCACCCGTGTCTATCTTAACATCAATGTCGTGTAAATGAAGTTGCGGGAAATCTGCTTTGTCTGTTCTTCCTATTTTTCTTTTCAAAAATCTTTGTTTTAATATATCCTTAAAAGGTACTAAAACCCCTAATAATCCGAGGGTTTTAGTTGAAGTTTATATTAGTTTTAACGCTTATTTCGTTCCAAATAGCCAATGATGCTTTTGGAAATGTTTTTACCCGTCGTAGTTTCAATCCCTTCTAAGCCAGGAGTGCTGTTTACTTCTAAAACCAATGGGCCACGAGCCGATTGTAAAATATCTACTCCACAAACGCCCAGGTGTAAGGTCTTGGCAGCTTTTAGCGCCACACGTTCTTCTTCGTAACTAAGCTGAAGTGCTTCTGAGGTCCCACCACGATGTAAATTGGATCTGAAATCGCCCGCTTTGCATTGTCGTCTCATAGCAGCTACAATCACACCATCCACTACAATAGCCCGTATATCGGCACCTTTAGACTCGGCAATATATTCCTGTAAGATAAATTTTACATTGCTGGCTTGCAACGTTTCAACAGTAGCAAGCGCATTCTGATTGCTTTCTGAAAGGATCACTCCTTGCCCGTGTGTTCCTTCTAAAATTTTAATGATAACGGGTTTGTCTTTAAATTTTTCCAGTAGCACTTCAGCATCGTAATAACCGCCCAGAACTGTATTGGGAACAGGAATTCCGGCTTTGGCAAGTACCTGAAAACACGTCCATTTGTCCCTTGAATTCAAAATACCTTCTGAAGTAACCGTAGACGCTACTCCAGATGCTTCAAAGTGCCTAACCAGAGAAGCTCCTTGAAAGGTGTTGCTGGCGCCAATACGCGGGATTACCGCATGCAGATCGTCAATTAGTTCGTCGTGATAATACAGTGCTGCCTTGCCATCTTCCACTGCCAGATTAAAATACAGCGGATTCAAGACCTCCATCTCATGATTACGTGCCTCACCTGCCTTCAGCAAGCTTTGTGTAGAATACAGGCTTTCGCCCCGCGATAAAATAGCAATGTTCATTTCTATACCTTCTTTAGTGCAAGGTAAAAAAAATGAACACTGCGGTACTCTATTTAATTAAAAATTAACCGTCACCTTCCCTCGAATAAAAAACGGCGTTCCTGGTGTAAAATGAATTTCCTCCACAGCTTCTGGCTCATTAAATAACCTGCTTTCTGTAGCGAACTGGGTTTCGTTCCACTCCGTATCAAAAAGATTCTCAACGATAACACTAAAGATGAAATTTCTGTAGGTATAATTGGTAGTGAAGTCTGTTACAAAATATCCTTCAGCAACAATACTGTTGTCTTCATTGGCTGGACGGTCTTTAATATACCGGTAATTTAAGCCACCAGAAAAGGCGCCCAGGTTTTCGAAAGCGACACCCCCAGTTGAGGTTAGGTCTGGCGCTAGGGGAATAAAATCTTCTCCTTCGGCTTCTTCTGTGCTTCTGGCGTAGGTGTAATTAACATCACCAAATAAATACAACCAGTCCAGCGCTTCGTAACGTGCTCCAAAATCTATTCCTGTTCTTCGGGTTTTACCGCTGGGTTCTACAATACCAGCGTCACCCACATACACAAATTCCTGTTCTAAAAATAGCGCCCAAACAGCACTGTTCAATACCAGTTTATCGGTTACTTTATAAATGGCACCCAGATCTGCTCCGTAGGCTGCGGGTAAGATGTCTTCGCCACTATTGGCAACTACTACACGCGCATCGTTGGAATGAAACCCGATACCTGTTTTGGCAAATAATTGTAATTGCTGGTTGGGGCTGTAAGTAATATTAAATTTTGGACTTGCAAATACTTTGCTTTCACTTTGGTTGTCGTAGGTTTCGGTTAATTTATTTTCATAATCGAACTTAAAGTAATCCAAACGAAGCTCTGGTGCCAGTGTAAAATCTCCTGTTGTATATTTTGTTTTTATAAACCCGAAACTGTTTATCTGGTCTACATTTCCAAAAGCTAAACGTTCCAATAGTTCATCTCTGTTTTTGGTACGTGAAAGCTGAATATCGTTTACATCGTCATAGCGAACCCCGGCTCCTGCGGTGTATTCAAAATCATTTCCGAAGAGCGAGGTATCTTCTGTATACGCTGTCTGGAAACCAAAAATATTTCGGTCTTCAAACTGACGAATCTGATCTCCGTTTACAGGATCTTCCAGGAAAAAGGTAAAGTTGGAAAACAGTTCAAAGTCGTATTGCGAGAAATAAGCACTGCTTTCTAATTTTGAATTTTCACTCAGTTTTTTCGAATGGCTTACTAGGAAATTGGTGCGGCTGGTGTTTCCACCTTCGGTATCGTCTATGGCGCCAAAACGGTTAATTAACCCGGCATCTAACGCCCTTTGTGGAATTTGTCCGGAAGCGTCCCACTTACTCGTAAAATGGGATGCTAACAGTGATACTTTCTGGTCTCCCGCAAGTTCAAAATTATATTTTCCCATGATATTGAAACGGTTAAAATTCTGTGGAGACTCAAAAGGACCGTCAAAGGTATTTAGTGAACTTGCCACATACGCATTGGACGTTTCAGTCTCTAATAGCTTAAAAACACCCACAGTCCTAAACGAATTAAAATCACCAATTTCCTGAGAAATAAAACTGTTCTTGACCTTATCCTTTGTCTTAAAAGCCACATATCCTGCTGTGGTAAAATCGCCACGTTCTGCATAGTAAGGACCTTTGCCAAATTCAACTTTATCCAGTGTTTCAGGAATTAAAAAATGGAGGTCGCTATAGCCTTGTCCGTGTGCGTGGGAGACCATATTTACGGGTAACCCATCTACAGTTAGGTTAATATCGGTCCCGTGATCTATATCGAACCCGCGGAGAAAAATCTGTTCGGCTTTTCCACCTCCGGCGTGCTGACCAATGATGAGGCCGGGAACTTTCCGAAGTACTTCCTGAGAGTTTTTTACGGGGTTGTTTTCCAGATCTACATTTACAATGCTGTTTAGCGCATCAACTTGGGGGCTAATTACGATTTGCTTCAGAGACACTGCGTTTTCAGAAAGTATGATGGTAATTGGGGTGTTGAAATTACCCGATGTTACGGCATGCGTGTAAGGCGCAAACCCTAAAAACGAAAAATACAATTCGTCGTTAACATTAGTTTTGTCAATGGTGAATTCTCCGTTGTTATTGGTGTGTGAGTGCGTACCACTTTTTTTATTAAAAATGGCTACGTCTTCAATAGGTTGTTTATTCTGATTTGTTACTACACCCCTCAGGGTTTGTGCATTTGTATACGCACAACAAAGTAGTAAAATCCATAAGAGTTTACTTTTCATATAAAATGTTTAAGATGTTAGTCATGTCGGTTCAAGAAAACATCACAACTTACGGACTACACCCGAGTAAGCTGGGAATACTATATAGTATCCTTGGTACATTGTGCGATCTCTCACTGTGTTCCGAGATGACGAAATTTATTTAATAATCGAATTATGAAAAGTTGCACTCGGGAGGAGGGAGTACACTGGAAAGAGAAACAGAATAGGTTCCAACAGTATAGTTGAAGCTTTTTTCTGAAACAATTTGTATGCTGGAGTTTTTAATAGCATACTGCTGGAGAATGTGCTTATCCAGCTTAAATTCTTTAACGGGTTGCTCATCTCCCTGGGCGTCGTCTTGAAACAAATCATTAAAAAAAGAAAGTAATTTGTGGTCGTGACTGTGAGGGCTGTCGAGCTCGTGTGCTAGGTCATGAGAGTGATTGTCATTGGTATTTAAAATAGCGTGCTCTAAGCTATGAAAGCCATCTGCCAGAGGCTGTTGTAAAGGAGCCAAACAATACAAGACAGCCACAAAAAGAATCGCGGTAGTCTGTAGTAGTTTGAAAATACGTAATGGTTGGCTCACTAGTAATGTGTTTGTATAAAATACGGAAAAAGTATTGGCAAGGGTTTTAAGAAGTGCCTGGTTTAACCCAACCTTAACAGAATTTGAATGGTAAAAATTTCTGCTAAAAAATAAATTGCCACTATCTTTACGGGTATGGCAGAAGCTTCGGTACCCTTACAAATCTCTACACTTCCCACATCTCCTGGGGTCTATCAATACTACGATAAAGACGGGAAGTTGCTTTATGTAGGGAAGGCTAAAAACCTTAAAAAGCGGGTGAGTTCTTACTTCACTAAGCAGCATGATAACGCCAGAACACGACTGTTGGTGCGTCGTATCAAGGATATTAAACATATTGTAGTTGCTACTGAAACTGATGCATTGTTGCTGGAGAATAACCTAATTAAAAAATACCAGCCCAAGTATAACGTCATGTTGAAGGACGATAAAAGTTATCCATGGATCTGCATTAAAAATGAACGCTTTCCAAGAGTGTTTCCAACACGACGATTTATTAAGGATGGCTCAGAATACTTTGGACCGTATACCAGTATGAAAACAGTTCATACCCTTTTAGATTTAATAAAAGGGTTGTACCCGTTGCGCACGTGTAATTATGATCTGGCTGAAGAAAAAATTCGAGCAGGTAAGTATAAAGTTTGTTTAGAATACCATCTTGGAAACTGTGCAGGACCATGTGAAGGGCATCATCCTGAAAAGGACTACCATGAAAATATTGAAGCCATCCGAAATATTATCAAAGGAAACTTCAAAGAATCGCTCGGGAATTTTAAAAAACAGATGAAGGAATTTGCTGGAAATCTACAATTTGAAGATGCGCAAAGAGTGAAAGAGAAGATTGATGTTTTGGAAAACTATCAGGTAAAAAGTACCGTTGTCAATCCGAAGATAAATAATGTAGACGTTTTCAGTATTGTGAGTGACGAAGGATATGCGTATGTTAATTACCTTCAGATCTCCTTTGGAAGTATCATTAGAAGCCACACCTTAGAGATAAAAAAGAAGCTGGAAGAAACCGACAAACAGCTATTGGAATTGGCCGTGGTAGAGTTGCGACAACGTTTCAACTCCCAATGTAAGGAGCTGTATGTGCCCTTTAAAATTGAAGTGGAAGAAGGCGTAAAATTGCACATTCCTAAGTTGGGAGACAAGAAGAAGATTTTGGACATGAGTCTTCGGAATGCTAAGTATTATAGAATGGAGCGTTTTAAGCAAGCCAAAATAGTAGACCCGGATCGTCATGAAAAACGCATTATGGCGCAGATGAAAAAAGACTTGCGTTTAAGTGAAGAGCCACGCCATATTGAATGCTTCGATAACAGTAACATACAAGGAACAAACCCTGTGGCAGCTTGTGTAGTTTTCAAAAACGGAAAACCGAGCAAGAAGGACTACCGTAAGTTTAACATTAAGACGGTGGAAGGCCCGGACGATTTCGCCTCGATGGAAGAAGTTGTCTACCGCCGTTACAAAAGATTGAAAGAAGAGGAGCAACCCTTACCGCAGCTCATCATCATAGATGGTGGGAAGGGACAGTTGTCAAGCTCCTTGAAAGCATTGGACAAACTGGAGCTCCGTGGAAAAATTGCTATTATAGGAATTGCCAAACGCCTAGAAGAATTATTTTACCCGGACGATCCTATTCCGTTATATTTAGATAAAAAAAGTGAAACGTTAAAGATCATTCAGCAACTAAGAAATGAGGCGCACCGATTTGGAATTACGTTTCACCGTGACAAAAGAAGCAAAGAAGCGTTAGAATCCGGGTTGGAAACTATCCCTGGCATTGGTGAAAAGACCATCGTAGAATTGCTGAAAAACTTTAAAAGTACCAAACGGATAGAAAAAGCCAGTTTTGAAGATCTGGCAAATGTGGTGGGTGCAAGCCGTGCAAAAAAAATTATAGCTTACTTTCAGAAATGATATAAAACTTGAGATACATACTATACATATTGACCTTTTTAATTACCACCTCGGTAGTTTCCCAGGACGTTGTAAAAGACGATCCAAAAGTAGGTCTTGTGTTAAGTGGCGGCGGTGCAAAAGGCTTAGCGCATATTGGTGTGCTTAAAAAAATTGAAGAAGCTGGTGTGCGTATAGATTATATTGGTGGGACGAGCATGGGTGCGATTGTAGGCGGGTTGTACGCTGCAGGCTATTCTGCCAATCAGTTGGACTCTATTTTTAATGCGGTAGATTTTGATAGGTTGATACAGGATAATATTCCACGTAGCGCAAAAACTTTTTATGAAAAAAACGAAACCGACAGGTATGCAGTGACACTTCCTTTTGAAGGGTTTCAGATTAGATTGCCTTCGGGAATTTCAAAAGGGCAAAACGTGTATAATCTCTTTAGTAAGTTAACAGATCACGTAAGTGACATAGAAGATTTTAGCAAGCTGCCCATTCCCTTTCTATGTGTAGCTACCAATATCGAAAACGGAAAGGCAGTTGTGTTGGAACGTGGCTATTTACCTCGTGCAATTTCGGCTAGTGGCGCGCTTCCTTCATTATTCAGTCCTGTATTTATAGACGATATGCTGTTGGTAGACGGAGGCGTGGTAAACAATTATCCTGTAGATGAAATCAGGAAAAAAGGAGCAGACATTATCATTGGGGTAGATGTTCAGGATAGCTTGCGGGATCGTACAAAGTTGCAATCCGGATTAGAGGTGTTAACACAGATCAATAATTTTCGTACCATCAATGACATGAAGGTAAAGCGTGAAAAAACCGATATCTACCTGAACCCAAATATTAAAGATTTTACTGTCGTAGCGTTTAATGAAGGAGCTAAAATTATTGAAGCGGGTTATGATGAAGCAACCACTAAAATAACCGAGTTAGAGGCGTTAGCCGCAAGACAGAAACCCCGAAAAAAATTAGACGTTGAGTTCAGAAAAGAAACCTCTCTTTATATAACCGATGTAGAAATAGAAGGAACTAATAGTTATAGCAGGTCCTATGTTTTAGGTAAGTTACAGCTGAAAACTCCTGCAGAAGTTACCTACAAAAAATTTAACCAGGGGGTCAATAACCTTTCTGCCACGGGAAATTTTGCCGATATTAATTATCGCCTTTTAGAAGATGAGAATGGAAATTACAAATTGCAATTTCAATTAAGAGAAAGTGAGGTAAAGACCTTGTTACGTCTTGGTGCGCATTATGACGACCTGTACAGAACAGGAGCATTGCTAAATGTAACCCGAAAGCGCCTATTTACGAACAACGACATTGCTTCTTTAGATTTTGTGGTAGGGGATAACATTAGGTATAACTTTAATTATTATATAGACAAAGGCTACTATTGGAGTATAGGCTTAAATTCCAGCTTTGATTTTTTTGACAAAGATGTACCGGTGTCTTTTATTCTGTCTGAAAACGTTTTGGAAGAAGATGAAATACAAACAAACCTCAATGAAATTGAACTGGAATACAGTGATCTTACAAACCAGATTTATGTAGAAACACTCTTTAGGCGTAGTTTCTTGCTAGGACTAGGTCTGGAGCATAAAAAGTTACGGTACCTTTCCAAAACTATTGGGATAGACCAGGATAACAATCTGCAGACGGTCTTTGAAAGTACAAATTACTTTAGTACGTACGGATACTTAGTGTATGATACGTATGACAATTCTTTTTTTCCAAAGGAAGGGGTGTTCTTCTCGGGAGATTTTCATTTGTATCTTTTTGGTGAAGGGTTGAACAGGAATTTTGAAAGTTTTAGCATTGCAAAGGCCAAATCCGGGTATGCAAAATCTATTGGTAAGTTTACGGCCCAGATCACAACCGAAGGAGGGTTTAAAATTGGGAATAGTGATGTACGCTCTTTCGACTTTTTTATGGGAGGCTTTGGTTTTAAAGAAATAAATAACATTATACCGTTCTATGGCTATGAAGCGCTGAATCTTCGGGGAAACACCTATTTAAAGAGCGGACTGACCTTTGATTACGAGTTTTTCCGAAAAAACCATATCAACATTGCAGCTAATATTAGTAATATAGGCGATAACCTCTTCGAAAATGGAGGATGGATAGACGGCGTAGACTACAGCGGTTTTGCCTTAGGGTACGGGCTGGAAACTTTTCTAGGTCCCATTCAATTAAAATACGCATATTCTCCGGAACGGGACGAGAGCGAATGGTATGTGACTGCTGGGTTCAAGTTTTAGCAATCCCTTATTACTCCCTACGCTAAAATTTTCCGATATTTGTAACAAACAGAACGTATTATGCCTTTTTACCACAAACTAGGAAAAATCCCTCCCAAACGCCATACACAATTCAGAAAAGAAGACGGTAGCCTCTATGCCGAGCAACTTTTTGGAACTATTGGTTTCGATGGGATGTACAGCAACTCCTACCACGAACAGCGTCCAACCCAGGTAAAAGAAATTAAAAAACAATACAATGTAGCGCCTAAGGTTGCCAAGAAAAATAATATGCAATCTTATCGTTTTCGGGGGTTTCAAGTAGCGCCAGAAAAAGACTATTTAGACAGCCGTAAGGCGGTATTAACCAATAGTGATTGTACCATTATCCTGGCAGCACCGCAAGAAAGCCAGGATGATTATTTTTACAAAAACACCGATGCAGACGAGCTTATCTTTATCCACAAGGGCAGCGGAAAACTCAGGACACATTTAGGAAATTTAGACTTTAAATATGGTGATTACCTGGTTATTCCAAGAGGAATGATCTACAAGATGCAGTTTGACGATGCCGATAACAGATTGTTTATTGTGGAGTCACGTCGCCCCATTTACACTCCTAAGCGTTATAGAAACTGGTTTGGACAACTGTTGGAACATTCTCCTTTCTGTGAGCGCGATATTCGTAAGCCGTATGAGTTGGAGACCAACGACGAAAATGGTGAATTTTTAATGAAAGTAAAAAAAGGAGACGAGCTATTTGAAATGGTCTACGCCAGCCATCCTTTTGATGTAGTGGGCTATGATGGTTTTAATTATCCATACGCCTTCTCTATTCACGATTTTGAGCCTATTACCGGACGTATACACCAACCGCCACCCGTCCATCAGACCTTTGAAACCGATGCTTTTGTAGTGTGTAGTTTTGTACCACGACTGTACGATTATCACCCAAAAAGTATTCCGGCACCTTACAACCATAGTAATATTGACAGTGATGAGGTGTTGTATTACGTAGACGGCGATTTTATGAGCCGGAACGATGTTGACGCAGGACATATTTCCCTGCATCCAGCCGGAATCCCACATGGCCCACACCCAGGCAGTGTAGAGCGAAGTATTGGAAAGGTAAGAACAGATGAGCTGGCTGTAATGGTAGACACTTTTAAACCTTTGCAGGTGACAGAAGAAGCTTTAAAAATAGCAGACGAAACCTATTACCAATCTTGGTTGGACGGAAAGCATTAAAAAAATGAAGCATTTAAGTAAAAGAAAAATAATTACTCCACAGGGCAGGGCCATGTGGTAATTCCTTTTTAGTATAGTAACGACATTAACTGATTGAGTGGTTCTACTGAGCGTTGTCGAAGTACAGTCGTAACCTCAATCAAATTGACTTTATTTTTCGACATAAAATTGAAACATCATGCCAAAAGAAATAAAAAACCTAAAAGACCTTCAGAATACCGAATACGGACTTAAAAAATTGTTCGAAGATGCCGAAGACTTTCTTCCCTTACTAGGAACAGACTACGTTGAGTTATATGTAGGAAACGCCAAACAAGCCGCACATTATTACAAAAGTGCGTTTGGGTTTCAATCGTTTGCCTATGCAGGGCTGGAAACTGGGTTGAAGGATCGGGTATCTTACGTGGTAAAACAAGATAAAATTAAATTGGTACTTACCTCACCATTAAACAAAGGGGGAGAAATTAACAGGCATCTGGACGAACACGGAGACGCCGCTAAGGTGATTGCCCTTTGGGTAGACGACGCTACAAGTGCTTTTGAAGAAACAACCAAAAGAGGTGCAAAACCTTATTTTGAACCCAGAAAAGAAGAAGATGAACACGGACACGTGATCAAATCTGGGATTTACACCTACGGGGAAACGGTTCATATTTTTATTGAAAGAAAAAATTACAACGGAGTGTTTCTGCCAGGATTTGAGAAGTGGGAATCACATTACAATCCTGAACCTGTTGGTCTTAAATTTATTGACCATATTGTTGGAAATGTAGGTTGGGACGAAATGAACAAATGGTGTAAGTTTTATGCTGAAGTGATGGGCTTTGCACAAATTATCTCCTTTGCCGATGATGATATTTCTACGGAATATACCGCTCTAATGAGTAAAGTAATGAGCAATGGTAACGGGCGTATAAAATTCCCTATAAACGAACCCGCCAAAGCAGAGAAAAAATCACAGATTGAAGAATATTTAGATTTCTACAACGGCTCGGGCGTGCAGCATTTAGCTTTAGCGACCGATGACATTGTAGCGACGGTTTCAGCAATGAGAGACAGGGGTGTAGAATTTTTATATGTACCCGACACGTATTATGACGATATTACCGAGCGTGTTGGTGAAATTGATGAAGATATTAGCTTGCTTAAAAAGCACGGGATCTTAATAGACCGCGATGAAGAGGGCTATTTGCTACAGCTATTTACCAATAATATACTGGACAGACCTACTATGTTTATTGAAATTATTCAACGAAAAGGTGCTCAAAGCTTCGGAGTTGGAAACTTTAAAGCATTGTTTGAGGCTATCGAGCGTCAACAAGCACGAAGAGGAACCTTGTAAAGGTATCCCAATGTCACCTTGAGCGCAGTCGAAAGGTCTTTTTAATTTGAAGATTTTTAATCGTTTTGCACTTCGACTGCGCTTCGTGTGACATTTTATATTAGATTCATTTCTTTTTGGAACAATACTTGTAATTTGAAAAGCAAGACCCTCAAAACGTTACTATGAAAAATCTTTTTACATTCTTTTTATTATGTACAATCACTTTGGCTACTGCGCAGCAAAAGGCCTATGAAGATGGGGAATGGTTTAAATTCAGAATCCATTATGGTTTCGTGACGGCGGGGTATGCAACACTTCAGGTGGATAATGCTACGCTTAACGGAAAAGAAGTATATCACATACAAGGAAAGGGAGTAACCACAGGGATGAGTAAATTTTTCTTTAAAGTGGAAGATTATTACGACTCTTTCGTGGATAAGAAAAAAGACATTCCGTATAAGTTTATTAGAAAGATAGACGAAGGAGGGCACACAAAGGATATTGAAATAGACTTTGACCACAAGTCTGGAAAAGCACTGGTACACAATAAAAAACACCAGACAAAAGAACTCGTAGATTTTCCGAAAGATGCGCAGGATATGGTGTCTGCGTTTTATTATCTTCGGAATAATTTGGATACCGAAAACATTCAGGTAGGTGAAACGGTAAATATGGATATGTTTTTTGACGATGAATCCTATAAATTCAAATTAAAATTCTTAGGAAGGGAAGAGTTAAATACCGAATTTGGTAAAGTTCCCACCTTAAAATTCAGACCCTATGTGCAGGCAGGACGTGTCTTTAAAGAGAAGGAAAGTTTAACCGTTTGGGTAACAGACGACGGGAATAAAATGCCCGTTCTCATTAAAGCAGATTTAGCTGTTGGCTCCTTAAAAGCAAGTTTAGTTCAGTTTAAAGGATTGAGGCATTCTTTCAGAATTGTTGTAGATTAGCGCTGTGAAAAATAAAGACGAAGAAAGACTCCATTTACTCAAGCAGCTGGAAGAAAAATACCAGTTGCTCGATCAGGATTTAAATACCCACTTAGAAGGACTTTTACATAGTAAACCCATTAATTATTGGGACTATATACAGACCGATGCATTGCTGAGTCTTCAGCGACAGGAAACTACTTTCCCGGACGAAATGGTTTTTATTATGTACCATCAGGTAAACGAATTGCTGTTTAAAATGATGCTTTGGGAAATCCAGCAAATCTCCTATAAAGAAGGACTAACAGCACAGTTTTTTTCTGAAAGATTGGGGCGTATTAGTCGTTATTTCGATATGCTAACGTCTTCCTTCCAGATCATGACGCAGGGAATGGAAGTAGAACAATACCTTAAATTTAGAAATACCCTGGCTCCAGCGAGTGGCTTCCAGAGCGCACAGTACCGAAAAATTGAATTTGCCTGTACCGATCTATTGCAATTAATAGATGCGCGTTTCAGAAAAACCATAAACCGCAATACTCCTTTTGATCACGCCTTTGAACATTTGTACTGGCAAGCAGCTGGGAAGGACTATCATACAGGCAAAAAAAGTTATACGTTAAGTCAGTTTGAGGTAAAATATAGAAAGGAATTTATACGTTTCATGAAGGAATACAACACCATAAATATCTATGCGAGATTTATGGCGTTGCCAGAAGAAGCCCGAAAGGACGAAAAGTTAATTGCGTCCATGCGCCATTTAGACAAGACCATAAATATTACCTGGGTCATGGCACATTACAATACAGCTTCTAAATATTTGAACCATGGAAAAGAGCCCGAAGCGGCTACAGGTGGAAGCGAATGGGCTAAATACATGCATCCAAAATACCAAAAAAGAATCTTTTTTCCTTCCGTTTGGACACAAGAAGAACTGGATACCTGGGGAGAAGATGTGTGATGCTGCCTAGTGACTTGGTGCCTGGTTGATTTCTAAACTAGTTACCATGTAACGTTACTTGAAAAAAAACGTCAATTAGGGGGGTTGCTTTTCAGAATGAATGCAGAAAAGCATATGTATCGGGAACTATTGGAAAACTATACTCTACGATATAATTTACATAGAACACCTGTGTAGGTGACAAAATTATTTAAGAAATACTAATAGTATTCTCATATAACAAAAGAACGGGAAAACTAAAAAATTAATGACAGATTGAGGAAAACTAGTGCAGCTTTGAAACACCTTATTAAATTACTCCCCATACTACTCGTATGTATTGCATGCGAAGAAAACGATACCGAAATTGTAGAAATAACTCCAGAGCCCATTCCTGTTCTGATTGAGGAGTTTGGATATAATCTAGACGATTTTAATGTAGTGCGAGATACCATTCGTCCCGGGGATACCTTTGGCGATATTTTGGACAGCTACGGTGTGTCCAATCAAGATATTCTGGAGGTAGCCACCAGGTTTAGAGATAGTTTTGACGTGCGTAGAATTGTGGTTGGAAAGCCTTATGTGCTGCTGAACTCTAAAGACTCTCTCAATAAAACCCAAGTATTTATCTATCAAAAAAGCAAGGTAGGGTATGCTGTGGTCGATTTCAGGGATTCCTTGTCTGTGTATACAGACGAAAAAAAGGTAACAGAAGTTGAAAAACAAGCTTCAGGAATTATCTCAAGCTCTTTGTCTCAAACGATGCAGGACAACAACTTAAGCCCTAACATGACGGGGCGTTTAGCAGATATTTTTGCCTGGACTGTTAATTTTTATGGGCTACAAAAAGGAGATAATTTTAAAGTTATTTATACCGAAAAATATATAAGCGATACCATCCCGGCTGGGTTGGGTAAAATAAAAGCAGCTTATTTTGAGCACCGTGGAAAGCCCCTGTACGCTTTTGAATATGAAAAAGACAGTGTTACAGGAGAACGTGACTTTTATGACGAAAATGCCGATAACCTTCGTAGAGCCTTTTTAAAGTCGCCAATAAAATTTAATTATAGGATTTCTTCAAAGTATAATTTAAAACGTCGTATCAAATATTACGGGTATAAGATTAGACCTCATAAAGGTACAGATTTTGCCGCTCCTCTGGGAACACCTATACTGGCAACTGCCGATGGTACTGTAACCAAGTCTGAAAGAAGAGGTGGGAACGGTAACTACGTAAAACTGAAGCATAATTCTACCTATGAAACTCAATACCTCCATATGAAAAAACGAAATGTTCGGGTGGGAGAATATGTGCGTCAAGGAGACGTAATTGGGTGGATTGGGATGACCGGAAACACGGGCGGACCTCACGTATGTTATCGTTTTTGGAAAAATGGAAAGCAGGTAGATCCCTTCCGGGAAGATCTCCCTTTTTCAACCCCGTTAGAAGAACAATATCGGGAGGGGTATTTTGATTATATTCCTTCAATAAAAGAGCGATTAGATTGCATTATTAATTAGATATTAACGGTTCTTTTGTTAATAACATGTTATTAAGTAAAATACAGGCGTTCAATTACTTACATCAAATCATAGTACTTTTAAACTGGTATTAATTTGTTAGCGTTTTCTTAACATTTCTATTTTTTTAATATAAATAATGGATGTAGTTTTGCGCCAACATTTAAACAGTTAACAACTATGAGAAAACTTTTACTTTTAACAATGCTATTGGCCGGATTTACGGCTTTTTCGCAAGGTACAGTTACAGGAACTGTCATTGACGAAGATTTGGGAGGACCTCTCTCAAACGCAAACATCATTGAAGTGGGAACTAACAATGGTGCTATTGCAGATTTTGACGGAAACTTTTCTATGTCAGTTTCTTCAAACTCTGGAACTATTGAAATAAGCTATATTGGCTTTGTACGCAGAACAGTAACGTATACACTTACTAATGGTACTGCAGATTTAGGAAACATTAACCTATTGGCAGATGCCAACACACTTAACGAAATTGTGGTAGTTGGTACAGGGGTAATTGACTTAGCTGAAGATCGTAAGACTCCAGTAGCGGTTTCAACTATTACTCAAAAGGATATTGAACTAAAAGTTGCAGGTAATGCTGAATTTACCGAAGCTTGGAAAAATACTCCTTCTGTATACGTATCTAACCAGGCAGGTGGATTTGGTGATAGCCAGGTGTTCCTACGTGGATTTGACGATACAAACACGGCTTTCTTATTAAACGGACAGCCAATTAACAGTCAGGAAGATGGACGTATGTTCTGGTCTAACTGGGCTGGGATGAGTGACGTGGCTAACGCAGTACAAGTACAGCGTGGTTTAGGGTCTTCTAAACTGGCTATTTCTTCTGTAGGAGGTACCGTAAACATTATCTCAAAAACTACAGACGCTAAAAAAGGAGGATTTGTACGTTTCTTAGGGGGTAACGACAGCTACTTTAAAGGAACTGTTGGTTACAACTCTGGATTGAATGAAAAAGGATGGGCATTTTCTGTATTGCTGGATCACTGGCAGGCACACAGAAAGTTTGCTGTTGGTACCGCTGGACAAGGACAAAACTATTTGTTCTCTGTAGGGTATAAGCCAAACGAACAACACGCTTTTAACTTTTTACTTACAGGTGCTCCACAATGGCACGATCAAAACTTCTCTAACAGTTTAGATACCTATGCTGTATTTGGAGAAAAATATAACGGAAACACTGGTTTCTTAGATGGTGAGCGTTATACTGAAAGAAGAAATTACTACCATAAGCCAGTTGCTAACTTAAACTGGGATTTCGAAATTAGTGAAACTGCAGACCTTTCTACTGTAGCCTATGCCTCTTGGGGACGTGGTGGTGGAACCGGAATGTTAGGAAGTGGGTCAAGAGTGAGACTAGATAATGGAGAGATTGATTTTGACGCTATCGTTCAAAATAACATCAATGACAGCGAGAACGGAATTGGTAATTTTGGCAACTCTAGAATTAGAAGAGCCTCTATAAACAATCATAACTGGTACGGGTTACTTTCTAACCTGAACTTACAGTCTGGTGAAAACTTAAGCTTCAACTTAGGTCTTGATGGACGTTTATACAAAGGAGATCACTGGAGACAAGTAAACGATCTATTAGGTCTTACAGGATTCCAGGATAACTTTAATACAAACCGTCCAGACGATTATACTTTTACTGAAGAGTTTGAAGCAGATCCGTATGCTGCATTGTTTAATTTTGCAGACGAAGATCAACGTACGCAGTATGACTATTCTGAGAACATTAACTACATTGGTGGTTTTGGACAAGCAGAATATGCAACAGATGTTTTTTCAGTATTCTTCCAGGGAGCAGTTTCTACACAGTCTTTCCAGAGAACAGGGCGTTTTGTTGGAACTGGAAACGGTCTAGGAGAATCTGAAAAACTTTCAAAGTTAGGATACAACCTGAAAGGGGGTGCTTCTTTCAATATTACTGAAGAGCACGCTGTTTTTGCAAATGCAGGTTTCTTCTCTAAGCAACCTTACTTGGATAATATCTTCAGAGATGTTAGAAACAGTAACGACTTAGTAGAGCCGGAAATTGATAACGAAGAAATTACTGGTTTAGAAGCTGGATACCGTTTTGAAAATGATAATTTGCGTTTGAACGTAGATATCTACAGAACTGAATGGGGTAACCGTTTTCTTTCAGTAGGAACACAGGACAATACAGATCCGGATAATCCAATATTCTTTACAGATCGTTTCACGAACCTAACTCAAATTCACCAGGGATTAGAATTTGACCTTGAGTACCGTCACGATTCTGGTATTTGGAGATTAAAAGGATATGGTTCTATTGGTAACTGGAAGTACGATGGTGTAACACCTTTTACACGTCAAAACGACGATACAAACGTATTTGTTATTACAGATGGTGAGTTGGATCTTACAGGAACTAAAGTTGGTAATGCACCACAAACTTCATTTGGAGCAGGACTAAACGTAAGGTTAGCAGACGGTCTTTCAGTAGACGGTAGCTATAATATCTATACAGACCTTTACGGTTTTGTAGACCCTAACGATGTAATTGCTGCTGCACAAGTAGGAGATCGTTACCAGGCTGATAGATTACCAGCTTATACATTAGGAGATGCAGGTTTAACCTATAACTTTACACTAGGAGGTCAGAGATTGACGTTCCGTACTAACGTTTATAACGTATTTAACGAAGGGTACATCAACCAGAAAGATGCCTTTGGTGTATTTTTAGGAATTGGTAGAACTTACAACGCAAGTATTAAGTACAAATTCTAACACCTTTTAGAAATATACATAAGACCGCTCCTAAACAGGAGCGGTTTTTTTATGGAATATGCCTACCTTTACGCTTATACTAAAGATTACTATTATGTACACAACCATTCAATTTATACACTCCTATTGGGCCTATTTGGTCGTATTTGTAGTGCTTATTGCTACTATTAATGCCCTGGCAGGGTATATGGGAAATAAAGAATACAGTCCTAAAGATTTTAGATTGGCCCTATTCGCTTTAATCACAACCCATATTCAGTTTTTAATTGGATTGGTTTTATATTTTGTGTCTCCGTTAGGGGTACAAAATATTACCAATCTTGGTATGGGTGAAGTAATGGGAAACAGTACGTATAGACTATATGCCGTAGAGCATCCAATAGTTATGATTTTAACAGTAGTCTTCATTACTATAGGGTATTCAAAACACAAGAAAAAATTGGTGAGCAAGCCAAAATTTAAAATGCTCGCTATTTTCTATTCCATTGCGTTACTCTTTCTCTTAAGCCGAATCCCTTGGGCGCAGTGGTTAGCATTGTAAAAAATGAAACATAAGATGATACTATAGTTGCTTTGCTAAAGTTCCAGAGTGATTCAAAAGAAAAATAAAATGCTCTACTTCTCTTTTGAATTGTATCGAAGTACTACTTCTCTTTGATCAAATACAGATACACAGGAAAGTGATCACTGTACCCACCCGTGTAACCGCCATCGCCAAAACTTCTATACGGATAGCCCTTATAGCGTCCCCGTGAGTTGGCTAAGTAGGGTTTGTTGTAAATTCCTGCCTGATAAAACCGATAGCTACTATAGTCTTCTTTCAGCAATTCAGTCGAAATAATTAGCTGGTCAAACAAGTTCCACCCATCGCGCCAGGCGAGTGTTCCCAACCCTTTTTTAAACATAGCCTCCATAGGATTGTACAATTGCTTAAGTTGTAATGCTTCTTTGGTGTCAACTGTTTTAAGATATTCTTTTACACTGGGACTTGTAGGGTCGTCGTTTAAATCGCCCATTGTAATCACCTTTGCATAGGGATCTTCCACAAAAAGCGAGTCTATAATATGTTTGTTAAGTTGAGCCGCTTTAATTCGTTTAGGTCTGCTTCTGGCTTCACCACCGCTTCTGGAGGGCCAATGGTTTACGATTATATTAATTTTTTCTCCATCCAGCATTCCGCTTACGACAAGTTGGTCTCTGGTATAAATTCGCTTACTGGGGTCATGGTCTGCATATATATAAAGCGGTATTGCTTTGTGATGCGTGGGGGTAAAGAACCTTTTTTGATATAATAGTGCTACATCTATCCCACGACGGTCTGGCGAATCGAACTGAATAATCCCATATTCCTTTTGTAACAGGGGTTCCTGATTTACTAAATCTTCAAGAACTCTCCTGTTTTCAATTTCGCAAACACCTAAAACAGCTGGGGAAGTACCCGTTACTTCGGCTCCAATTTCTGAAATGACTTGCGCCATATTTTTCAACTTTGCCGTGTAGATTTCTTCGGTCCAACGATCTTTCCCTTCAGGAGTTCTATCATCATCAAACGTTATGGGATCGTCTTCAAAATCAAACAAATTCTCTAAATTGTAAAAAGCAATGGTCTGAATTTTATACTGTTTTGTTTCTTGTGCATTTCCGAAGAAAACCACAAAAAGAAAACCAATAAAGATGTTGATTTTTACACTCATAGACTGCTAAGGTATTAATTTTGAACAAGGTAGTGTGTAGATTTTTTGGGAAAGAGCACATTTTTCGTTGGAAATAGTTAGCTTTGTAGTGACTCCCCCTATAAATTACGAGTAGAGTATGTTTAGAATGAAAAACTTCTATGCTACCGTGTGCTTAGTTCTTTTTTGGGGTGTTTCGTTTTTAGGACAGGAAGCTATCGTCACAGGAAGGGTTATTGATGCTGATGCAACAGAACCTGTTCCCCATGTTGAAATCCGTATTGTAGCAACTGGTTTTACAACCGAAACGGATACATCGGGAATATTCTTAATTTCTGGATCCGAACTTCCACAAGGGGAGCAGGTGTTAACGGTACGTAAAGAGGGGTATGTTGCTAAAAAAATACGCATCATCATCCAGAACGGAAGTACCATTAACCTGGACCCCATTCTCTTTGAGCTTGATCTTACCGAAATAGAATCTCAAATAGGGATCATTAGCCTTAGTGACGCCGAATTGAACCAGGATGACGGTACTTCTTCTACCATATCTGGATTACTACACGCTTCTCGGGATGTTTTCTTAAATGCAGCTGCCTTCGACTTTAGTGCTACTTTTTTCAGACCCCGCGGACTGGACAATGCCAACGGTAAAGTTCTGATTAATGGTGTTGAAATGAACAAACAGTTTTCCGGTCGCCCACAATGGGGTAATTGGGGTGGCTTAAACGATGCACAGCGCGAACGAGAATTTTCCATGGGTATTTCGGCCAATGAATATACGTTTGGGGATATTGCAGGGACAACCAATATAGTGATGAGAGCATCCAAATACCGCAAAGGAGGTCGTGTTTCGTATGCAATGGCCAATCGTAGTTACCGGGGGCGGGTGATAGGCTCGTATAACAGTGGTTTGTTAAGAAATGGATGGGCGTATTCGGTAGTAGCGTCCAGGCGTTTTGGAGATGAAGGATTTAAAGAAGGCACGTTGTACGATGCTAATTCTTTTTTTGCTTCTGTAGAAAATAAATTAAATGCACGCCATAGTGTAAACCTCTCTGCTTTTTACACTCCAAACCGAAGAGGACGTTCTACTGCAGTTACACAGGAAGTAAAAGACTTAAAAGGAGTTCAATATAATCCAAATTGGGGGCTCCAGGAAGGTGAAATTAGAAATAGTACCATTCACGAGGTAAAAGAGCCTGTCATTTTACTGAACCACTATTGGGGTATAAGCGATAAAACCAACATCAATACAAATATTGGGTATCAGTTTGGCAACATAGGAAGCACCCGTATTGACAACGGAGGGACGCGACTTGTTACGGTGAATGGACAGGAAGCCTATTTGGGGGGCGCTCGAAATCCTTTTGGAAATTACTACCAAAGACTCCCCAGTTTTTTTCTTCAGGATGAAAACCCCTCAGCATTCAACTTTCAGCAAGCATATTTGGCAGAACAGGAATTCTTAAAGGATGGCCAATTGGATTGGGAAGCATTATATGAAGCAAATACCAATGAGACCAATGTTGCCAATGGAGGTAATTCGGTATATGTGGTGCAGGAAGACCGTACAGACGATACCCAGATAACAGTAAACAGTATTGTAAATTCCAGCATTTCAGAAAATATTCTGTTAAGCGGAACTATAAATTACCGAACCCTAAAAAGTGAAAATTTTGCCAACCTGAAAGACCTTTTAGGAGGCACCGGCTACTTAGATGTAGACTTTTTTGCCGAAGACGATGTAAACACTATAGTGGGAGATATTGCGCAAAGCGACCTCCGCAATCGCAATAGAATCGTTAAAGAAGGCGAGCGCTACAAGTATAATTACATGTTGGATGCAACGGTGATATCAGGATTCGCTCAAGGAGATTTTAAGTATCGAAAAGTAGATTTTTATGTTGCAGCCACCACAGGGCAAACCAACTACCAGCGTACGGGTTTGTTCGAAAATGGAAACTATCCAGGGGCGCGGTCTTTTGGGCCAAGTGAAGCAGTATCATTTACAACATATGGTGTGAAGGGAGGTGCGACCTATAAAATTACAGGACGGCATGTACTAGATTTGAATGCTGCCTATTTTACCAAAGCACCTACACTTCGTACTACATTTAGCAATGCTCGGCAAAATAATGATGTGGTGCTCGGGTTGGATGCTGAACAAATTCAAAATGCGGATGTAAGCTATATTTTTAGATCTCCCATTTTGAAAGCACGGCTCACAGGTTTTTACATAAACTCGAAAAATCAGACCAACATTGGGTTTTATTTTACTGAAAATTTAACGGGATTGGGAATAAATGAAAGCGCTTTTGTACAAGAAATTGTTACGGGTATTGAAACGCAGAACATAGGCGGTGAACTAGGAATTGAAGCGCAGGTTACCCCCACTTTTAAACTGAAAGGAGCGGCTTCGGTAGGACAGTATGTCTATACTAACAATCCGGATTTATACCTTACAAGTGACGATTTTGAAGGTCCGCTACTCTTTGGTGATGGAACTACAAAGCTGAAAAATTATCACGTAGCTAGTGGCCCAGAGCGAGCCTATCAACTAGGTTTCGAATATCGCGACCCAGAATTCTGGTGGGTTGGTGTGACAACCAATTATTTTTCCAACGCTTACATAGATGTGAATAATCTGGCGCGAACGGCCAATTTTAGTCAGGATTTTGATGCGCTACCCTTTAGTACCTATAACGAAGCTGAGGCTAGAGATTTGTTAGGGCAACAAGAATTCGATGATTATTTTCTGGTAAATATTGTTGGTGGAAAATCTTGGAGGATACAGCGTTACTTCGTTGGTTTTTTTGTTACAGTGAACAACGTTTTGAATCAGGAATACACCACCGGAGGATTTGAACAGGGAAGGCTAGCCAACTTTAAAGATTTAAAAGAAGACGTGTCACGTAAAAATGGAAGGTTGTTTGGTCCTCGGTATTTCTTCGGAAATGGCACCACCTTTTATGCAAATGTGTACATACGGTTTTAAGTATGATTGTTAATGTAATTAAAACACCTGGGAAATGTCTGGTTGAGCGGTTCTACTGAGCGTAGTCGAAGTACAGGCGAAACCTATTTTGACCTTAAATTATTCTTGATTTTAATTTATGCTAAGCCTAGTTGAAGGGGTTGAAAGAAAAATCAAGAATTAAAGGTTTCTAGAATTAAAAGAATAAAACTCATAACTATGAAGACACTCCAAATTTTTAAAATTTTAGTTTTATTGGTCCTTACTATTGTAACATTCTCATGCGTAGAAGATGACGAATACGAGTTACCGGAACCCGAAGTGTTTGACCCGGCATTGCAAGGCGAACTCGTCTCAATTACAAGTGTTAAAGCAACCTTAGAGACTGCCCTGGCTGCAGGTGACGAAGTAGCTACTTTTGAAGGAACCAATACGTTTATGAGCGGTTTCGTGATCTCTAGCGATGAAAGTGGAAATTTCTTTGAAGAGCTTATTCTTCAGGATAAAGCTGAAAACCCAACAGCAGGAATTAAAGTGTTAATAGACGTAAATCCATTGTTTACCAAATATGAAATTGGACGTCAAGTATTTCTAAAATTAGATGGTCTTTCGGTAGGAATCCATAGCGGCGTAGTTACAGTGGGCGTTCTTACTATGAGTGAAATCGATAAGATTTCAGCACCTGTAGAAGATGAGTACCTGTTTCGTTCGGCTCAAAAAGATACCCTTATTCCAACCGTTAAAACCTTAAGCCAGATCACGAATCATGATGTAAATACATTAATTCAACTCCCCAATGTTCAATTTACTGAAAGTGAAGTAGGACTTACCTTTGCCAACGAGCCTGGCGATGAATTTGATGGCGATAGACTGGTAGAAAGCTGTAGTGAAGACGGAGGCTCTATTCTTTTTCAGACAAGCACCTTTGCAGATTTTAAAGGCCTCGCTATTCCGGACGGGTCTGGTACACTGATGGCAATTTTGAGTAAAAACTTTTTCGGAGACGAGAATGTTTTGGTGGTCAGAGACCCCTATGATTTAGTTTTTGAGTCTCCCGAGCGTTGCGAACCAAAACCGTTGGACCCAATGCTTGAACCAACTACGACCTTTGCAGCTGTCCGTGCCAGGTTTGAGCAAGCAGGGAATAGCTATGCCCCTTTTGGTTTGGACGAAGACCCGTTAATCCTGGAAGGTTTCGTGGTGTCAAGCGATGAAAAAGGCAATTTTTTTGACGAACTATTTATCCAGAACACCCCGGGAACCGAAGATTTAGGGATGAACAACCCGCGTTTGGGCTTACGTGTAATTATGGACAAAAATTCTATTTATCAAACGTTTGAAGTTGGACGGAAAGTGTATATAATACTAAATGGTTTGGCGGTAGATGAAGATACGGGTATCCTAACTTTAGGAATTCAGAACGTAAATGAAATTGTTAAAATCCCGAATTCGGTTTTAGCTAATTATGTGGTGGGAGGTGAAGAAACTGTCGCGCTAACACCCTTAACAAAACAGGTAAACCAATTAAACGCAGACGATCTAAACACCCTAATAAAGTTGAATACTATGCAATTTATCATTTCACAAATTGGGCTCACCTATGCAGGGGAACCTGCCGATAATTTTGACGGAGAGCGTACTCTGCAGAGCTGTGATGATACGGGAGATATTAGGCTGTTTACGAGTACTTTTGCCGATTTTAAATCGCAAATATTAGCCGATGGTTCAGGAACTATTACAGCGATTTACACAAGAAATTTCAGCAATGATGAGTCTGTGCTTTCGGTAAGAGATCTTAACGACATCAATTTTTCCGGAGCCAGATGCGATCCCCCCATGGTAGATTGTGGGCTGGCAGATGTTGTTGGAACTAACGTGCTTTTTGCCGACTTTTTTGAAACGCAAACCCTAAATGCTCCAATTGCGGGAAATGGCTGGACTAATTATATAGAAGCTGGCACCGAAACCTGGGAAGCGTGGTTTGATGGTAGTGAGAATATGTCTTTAGGTATTTCGGCGCGCATGGGGTCTTTTAACTCTGGTGATGCTAATTCCATTGGCTGGTTGATCACTCCCGAAATTAATTTTGATATGCAGACAGGAGAAACCTTACATTTTAAAACCTCTAACAGTTTTGATGATGGAAGTGTACTGGAAGTACGATTTGCTGGCGATTGGGACGGTAATGAAAATACAATCACAATGGCTACATGGATCGAGTTAGGGTCCGTAACTGTGGTAAGTGATAATGACGGTTTTCCCGAATGGATTTCTTCTGGGAACGTAGACTTATCGTGTATTGAAGGCACTGGACACATTGCCTGGAAATACATAGGAAGTGGCAATGGAGATTTTGACGGGACATATGAGTTAGATGAAATTGAAATACGCTCTAACTAGATCTACTACAAAAGAGAAAGAATGGCCTTTCTATATAGAAAGCTATTTTAAATTTAAAGCGTTACTACATTGAAATTCTTTCTATACAGCCAAGGTTGCTGAATGCTTTTAATAATTGCTAAAGCAGTTATTAAAAAGTGTACCGAGGCAAAAAATGGAAAAGCCATCACAGATGTGATGACTTTTCGCCCCAAATTTGATCGACACCCTAGGGCATCAACCTACTTATGTACAACAAAGCTATAAAAAAAAGCCATTGCATTTTGTAGGAATGTTCCGATTTTGGAAAAATACGTGTTTCTACGTACTCTGTAATTGTTTCGTTCTCTGCTTTTTATAGCCAAAAAACAAAATAAAAGCATAACAACCCATGAGTAAGATAAGTGCTGTTTTAAAGCCTGTCCAATCTGTAAAAAGTCCATAAAACGGTGGGATAATAGCACCACCCACTATGGCCATACAAAGAAGTCCTGAAGCTTGTGGTTTTAAGTCTCCCAAACCTTCTATGGTTAACGTGAAAATAGTAGGAAACATAATAGAATTAAACAAACCAACCGCTAAGATAGCCCACATAGCTATTAAGCCTGTTGTGGTCATAGAAATAAACAGTAACAATATGGCAGCGAAGGCAAAAATAGCCAGTACAAATCCTGGTTTTAGTAGTCGGGTTAATACGGCGCCAATAAACCTACCTACCATAGCACCACTCCAGTATAAAAAAACAAAAGCGCCTACCACAGCTTTTGCGTCAATAGATGTGAGGTCTTTTCCCAGGACATTCGTTGCAAAACTATACATGCTTTCATTTTCGATGATCATGGATGCCAAATTCATATCCATAAAGTAATTTACCAAATAACTTCCTATGGCAACTTCGGCGCCTACGTAAAGGAAGATTCCTGTGACGCCCATTAAAACAGTAGAATTTTTCAATAACTTTCCATATCCTCCTTTTGGGCTTTTTTGCAATACCTTCGGGAGCTTTATGAATACAAATACCAAGGCTAGTAACCCTATACATCCTGCTAGAACCAGAAATGGAGTCTGCACTGCTGCAGCTTCAGCTATAAAATAATTTTGTTGTTCATGTTCAGATAAAGCAGCAATCCCTTCTGAAGACATAATAGTATCGCTTAACAGAAAAGAAGCCCCCACCAAAGGGGCAATAGCAGTCCCCAGAGAGTTAAATGCCTGAGAAAGGTTGAGCCTGCTGGAAGCCCCATCTTCACTTCCTAAAACCGCCACGTACGGATTTGCAGCAACTTGCAATACGGTGATTCCTGCAGCCAAGGCAAAATAACCCACTAAAAAAATACCAAAAACCCGTTCAGAAGCAGCTGGATAAAATAATAAACAACCAAAGCCCATAATGGCTAATCCCAGTACCACGCCTTTTTGGTATCCAATACGCGATAGTAACCATCCTGCGGGCAGCGAAAAAAAGAAAAATGCCCCAAAAAACGCAAACTGAACAAGGCCCGCTTGAAAATAAGAAAGTTCAAACACATCTTTTAACCGGGGGATAAGACTATCTACCAATACTGTAATAAAGCCCCATAAAAAGAACAACAGAGTGACAATAACAAAAGCTGAAGTGTAATTTTTTTTTGTGGTCATAGGGAGTGGTTAGGCAGGTTTATGGTAAAAATCTACAAGAACACTCTCATTCTTTTTATTTTTATACTGCATCATGGTGAAGCCTTCGTGAATACAATAGGCGCCTGTTTCACCAGCTTTATTTATAGCAATGTACGCTATTTGAAAATCTTTATATTTAGTATTCTTACTAACAATCCTTCTGATAGCCTCTTCGCAAGCATCTTGTGGAGACATTCCGTTTCGCATGAGTTCAACAATTAAGAAACTCCCTACCGTTTTTATTACTTCTTCTCCCATTCCTGTGGCTACGGCACCGCCAATTTCATTGTCCAGAAATAAACCACTCCCAATAATGGGACTATCTCCCACACGGCCTTTCATTTTGTAGGAGAGTCCGCTTGTGGTGCATACACCCGCAATGTCACCCTCTTTATCCATAGTAAGCATCCCTATAGTATCGTGGTTTTCAATATTTATTATTGGCTTGTATTCTGGGCTTTTAAGCCATTCCTGCCAAGCTTTTTCGGAGGCTTCGGTGAGCAAATCTTCGGTTTCAAAACCTGATAGTGTTGCGAATTCTTCAGCACCTTCACCTACCAGAATTACATGTGGGGTGTCCTCCATTACTTTTCTGGATAGGGCTGCAACATGACTGGTATTGGAAACTGCCATTACTGCGCCACAATCCCCATCTGGCGCCATTACGCAAGCATCCAGGGTTACGTTTCCCTCCCGGTCCGGGGCACCGCCTTTACCTACAGTAGTGTTTTTTAGGTTTTGTTCTTCCACCGAAACACCTTCAATAGCAGCGTCTAAAGCGGGTTTTCCACGCTCCAAAGCGTCTCCAGCAGTTTGATTTGCGGCAGTAAATTGCCAAGTACAAATAGCGATGGGGAGGTTGGGTTTGTTTTTGCTCATTGGTTTTTTTTCTTCAGAAAGAGTATCATTTTTTTTACTTTCATCGACACACGCTATAGCGTTCATTGCAAACGTAGCACCTACAGCTCCTGCAGCTGTATTTCTAATAAACTTTCTTCTTTTCACAATGTGTTATTTTTAAAATTATCTTTTCAGACTCATTCAATTCATTATTTTGAACTACCCTCCAAAGGGAGCTGAGTGACTCTTTATCGAGGCTCTATTTCGTCCACAAACACCCATGCATCGCCACCATAGCCCAAATGCCATTCGGGAAGTTTTCCAAAATTTTTCGCCACCACCTTCACATATTGTATGTTGTGCTTATTAATTGAAAAGGTCATTTTTTTTAAGTTGGGTTCGTCATTTTCCACAGCAGCATCTATAGCTCTTTGTCGGGATAGACGAAATTTTTTATCGGCCCCAGCCACATACACCTGCACTTCTGTAGGAAAGAAAATCCAGCTTCCCTGATCTTCTAAAAAGCTCATAGTAACCGATTTTATCAATTTAGGGGAACCTCGATTAATGGTAGCGACCACATCTTTTCCCCAATAGCCCTGCCATGCACCAGTCCTAAAATCTTTGCTGCCTCGAATACCGTCTATTAAAGCATCATTACCACCTGCGTTGTATTCGTTGGCAAATTCGGTTTCTAAGGTGATGCTTAGATTTTTGTCAATTTTATAAAAATGCGTCTTCAGAACTTCACTTTTTTGCCCGTCTCTTTCAGCGTAGGTTTTCAGCAATGTTTTTTCTGAAATGGTCACAGGCTTATCATACTTTAAAAAATCACTATCGTTTAAACTGTAAAAAATTACAGCGTCTTTTTCTGAAACTTTTAAAGCCAGGGTTGTAGTGTCCTTAAAAGCCACATCCCCTCCAACTAAAAAGGGAGATAAGAGAATTTTGTGATCATTTATTTCGGTTTTTGGGATGTTTTCGTCTTTGGTTCCCCAATCGCTTGCCGTGTTCGTCATTTCAAAAACCAGAGTACCGCCATTTATAATTTCATCGTGTGTGAGATAGGTCCGGTTCAAGGATGTTCCATTTAAAGTTGCTGCAGCTATATAGACATTACTCTCAGAACTATTATTGGCTACTACTGTAAATTGTTTTCCGCTTTCTAAATTAATAGTTGCTTTCGAAAATAAAGGCGCTCCAATAATATACTGGTTGCTTCCAGGTGTTACAGGGTAAAATCCTAGCGAGCTAAAAACATACCAGGCACTCATTTGCCCGCAGTCCTCGTTGCCTGAAATACCATCGGGAGCATTGGTGTACAATTCAGTTAAAATCTGGTGGGTGAGCTCCTGTGTGCGTTGGGGCTGGTTTATAAAATTGTAGAGGTATGCCATATGGTGGCTGGGCTCATTTCCATGGGCATATTGCCCGATTAGCCCTGTAATATCTGCCTGATTTCTACCTGAGGTTTCAGTTTTTGCAGTGAATAAATTATGCAGGTGTGTCTCGAATTTTTCCTTTCCCCCCATCAAAGATATCATTCCGGAGATGTCTTGGGGCGCATACAGGCTGTATTGCCATGCATTGGCTTCGGTGTAATTAAAATTAACTTCAAACGGGTCGAAGGGCCCAAACCACGTGTTGTTGAAGCGCCCTTGGAAGAAATTGGTTTCGGGGTTGAAGAGGTTTTTGTAATTCTGAGCTCTCTTAGTGTAGGTTTCGTAATCTTCAATTTTGCCCATTTTTTTTGCCATTTGTGCAATGGTCCAGTCGTCATAGGCGTATTCCAGCGTTTTGGAAACACTTTCGCTTTCTTCTTCAACAGGAATAAAGCCTATTTTTTTGTACGATGCAAGTCCTAACTTATCTCTCGTAGCGCTATGCTTTATGGCTTCCAACGCTTTTTCAGCATCAAAACCTTCAATTCCTTTTAAGTACGCATCGGCAATAACCGGAACCCCATGGTACCCTATCATACAGCCTGTATAATTGGCGCTAAGATCCCAAATAGGGATACTACCACCTTCGTCATACTTTGCGAGCATCGTATTTATAAAATCCCGGGTTCGGTCTTGCTCAATAATGGTATAAAGCGGATGTGCGGCCCGATAGGTATCCCATAAAGAAAATACAGTGTAGTAGTCAAAATCCTGTGTCTCGTGAATTTCTAGATCCATGCCACGGTACCGCCCATCTACATCCTGGTATATATTTGGAGCAAGCATTGTGTGGTACAATGCTGAATAGAAGTTTATTTTATACTCTTCAACTTCACTTTCTATAACAATCTTGTTAAGTTGTTGCTCCCAGGTTTCGTTCGCTTCAGTTTTAAGTTGGTCAAAGGTTTTATTGGCTATTTCTGTTGCTCTGTTTTTTTTGGCGCCTGTCAAGTCTACTGCCGAAATCCCTACCGAAATATAAACGGGTTCGTTCTTAGGATTAATAAAAGTTAATGCTATTTTCTGTGCTCCAGGCATTCCTTCTACGGGTGGCGATTGCAGCATGTCATTAAACGGATGCGATGTTTTTATACTAAAAAACACACGCTGGTCAGTAGCCCAGCCTTCAGAAAAACGATGGCCTTGTAGTTCGGTATTTGAGATGGGTTCTATTTTGGCATCGAGTACTTTATCACGATGAACCAAATCTACCATAACCACTTGATTTTCGGCTGCGGGAAATGTGTATTTGTGCATTCCAGCTCGTTGAGTTACTGTTAATTCAACATCTATATCAGTATCGTCCAAATGTACTTTATAAAACCCGGGGCTTGCTTCTTCTTTATCGTGAGAGAATTTTGAGCCGTATCCTTTCTTACCATCCGCCCCGTTATTGAAATTAATTTCATTGGTAGGCATCATTAAAATATCACCATAGTCGCTTACACCTGTCCCGCTTAAATGGGTGTGTGAGAAACCGTAGATATAATTGTCACTATAATGATAGCCACTGCAACCATCCCAGCCGTCCAGACGTGTATCAGGGCTTAACTGTACCATTCCAAATGGCATGGTAGCTCCTGGATAGGTGTGGCCGTGACCTCCAGTGCCAATAAAAGTGTTTACATACGAGGTGAGGGGGTTGTCTTTTACTGTTGGAGTGGCATTTTGTGATTCATCACAACTAATGAACAAACAGATAGAAAGCAAGAGCACACTGAATTTTTTCATTAGGAATGAGTTAATTGGCTGAAAAGATACGAAAACCGTTAAAATAACGTGAATGATTTTTTATAGGTACAATCCCATCGTACTTTAGCTTTTTTCTGAAAATAACGCAAAAATCTACCATGCGCTGGATCATTTTTATAGCCATTTACATTGCCATAGATATTTATGCATTTCAATCTGTGAGAACCGTGACCAGTAACAAATGGTTGTATGGTCTCTATGCTTTAAGTTCGATAGCAATATTAGTACTGTTTGTATATGCACTCAATTCCGGGCAAGCGCGTACAAACCCAAAGATGGCTTATATTTTTGGCTTTTTCTTAGCGTTTTTTGTGCCCAAATTGCTATTGATTATTTTTCTGTTTGGTGAAGATATTGTGCGGCTGTTTGTAGGACTTTTTGCAAAAATTGGCGGCAATGAAGCTAAATTTTACCTACCATCACGCAGAAAATTTATAAGCAGTATTGCACTGGGAGTTGCTGCCATTCCATTTGCTTCTTTGTTATATGGTATGATTCAAGGAAAGTACAACTACAAGGTCTTAAAGTATGCCTTAGAGTTTGACGACCTTCCGGAAGCGTTTGATGGTTATACGCTCACCCAAATAAGTGATGTACACAGTGGAAGTTTCGACAACAAAGAGAAAATTGCCTACGGAATAGACCTTATAAATGAACAAAAAAGTGATCTAATTCTCTTCACGGGCGATCTGGTAAATAATGTGGCTGAAGAAATGCAACCGTGGAAAGAGCTATTTGGAAGCTTAACGGCTAAAGATGGCGTATACTCGGTATTGGGGAATCATGATTATGGCGATTATGTTTCCTGGAATTCTAAAGAAGAACAAGCTAAAAATCTATTAGACTTAAAGGCCCTCCAGGCAGCAATGGGCTGGCGCTTGTTGCTGAATGAAAATGTAACCCTAGAAAGAAACGGTGAAACCCTGAAGTTAATTGGTGTTGAAAACTGGGGTGCTGGTGGATTTAAAAAAGCAGGAGATCTCAATAAGGCATGTGAAGGCATTGCACAAAGCGATTTTAAAATTTTGATGAGTCACGATCCGTCTCATTGGCAGGAAGAGGTTAAGGCGCATGATAAAAATATACACTTAACATTAAGCGGTCATACCCACGGGATGCAATTTGGAATAGAAATCCCAGGATGGTTTAAATGGAGTCCTGTTAAATACAGGTATGAAAACTGGGCTGGAGTTTATGAAGAATTTGGTCGTTATATTAATGTGAATAGAGGTTTTGGCTATTTGGGGTATCCTGGAAGAGTTGGAATATGGCCAGAAGTAACTGTTATTACGTTGAAAAAGAAGCGTGAAAGTTAGAAGGGGTAAGTGCTCTCATCACGCCTTGTTTACGCTTAAAAGTGTAATGCTTGTAATTACGCCATAAATGCTATATTTGTATAACTAATATTGTAACGATTATGTCCAAATTTGGAGAATTAATTGAAACACAGGTACCTGTCTTGCTAGACTTTTATGCAGAATGGGATGAAGCCTGCAAAGGAATGCACGCCGTATTAAGAGACGTAGCAGCTGCCCTTGGGGATAAAGCCCGCGTGATTAAGATAGACGTGGAAAAAAACAATGAACTTGCCGAAGCGCTACGCGTAAAAGGACTCCCAACATTAATGATCTACAAAGGAGGCGAAATGAAATGGCGCCAAAGTGGAGAACAAGATGCCAATACGTTGATTGGACTTGTTAAAGAATACGTTTAATTTTCGCACCTTTTTTTCTTAAGACATAAGAGACATAAGGTGCTGTGAATCAGACAGCTCTGTCGTGTCGCAACACTGGTTTAAACAAAGAGTGTTAAAATTCCTACAAAACACTTTTAATTCAGCGATAAAAGTCATATTTTAAGGTTAAACTCATTACATTCGCACGCGAATTTTAATGATAGTGTATTTACAAAAAAAGCAAATTTTTAACCTTACATCCCCAAGTTATGAAATTTAGAATTGCAATGCTGGCGTTTTTCTTATGTAGCGCAGCACTCGCCCAAGTAGGAATTGGAACAACGACCCCTGAAGCATCTTCTGCTTTAGATATTAGCTCCACCACAAAAGGACTCCTAGCTCCTAGAATGACAACCACTCAAAGAAATGCTATTACGACACCAGCCAACAGTCTTTTGGTGTATGATACAGATTTAAAAGCTTTTTATTATTACGACACACCATCCACAACCTGGAAGCCAATAGGTTCTGGGACGATAACTACCCGTGATAATTATGTTTTGGTAAAAAGTGCGGCCGATTTTCCGGCACCGTCCGGGGGTAAGATCACTCTGGACGAAAACACCTTATATGAAATAAATGGATTGATAACCTTAACAGTTCCTATAGAATTAAACAATGCTCAGCTTTTAGGTCTAGACGCTGGTGAAGATATATTGTTTAAAGCCTCAGGTGCAGTTTTTACTGGAACTACGGGAGGAAATGTAAAAAACTTAACTATTTCAAGTACAGGTGGCGGAACTGTTTTTGCTATTACCGGAGGGACAAATTTGTTATTCCAAAACTGTATTGTAGCAGGAATGAGTAGTGTAGGTACTATCTCTGGAGTTGAACTGTATTTTTCTAATATTATTAACTATGTTAGCAATGCAAATGGAATTACTTATGCAGATATTGACAACTTACTATTAAATAATCAAGGATGGGCAGATACAAATGGTGGTACCTTTGAAACGTTAACCGGATCTTTCGATCTTGTTGAAAAGGTAAGTGGTTTCTCTACAGTGCCTAGCGGAGCCACTGGCTTTGATGTTAGTAGTAACCCATCTGTAACAAGTGGTGTTTTACAAGGCACGGTTTTTTCTGGAGTTGGAACTTATATTCAGGGTTATCCTCTGGCAAATACATACCCAGGCTATAATTTTTCTATTAATTGGGAGGTAAATGCGCCAGGGATACCAAGAGAAAGTGATGATAATGCATCAGGTAATTTTTATATTACAAGAAACTCAACAACTACAAACCCTACCTTTAGTATATCAGGTGGAGCAGCGATTAACGCCTCTATAGATGCAGGACAAATGTTTAGGTTTTCAAATGCAACACCTACAGTAACAGGAAGTAATAATGTTTTAGAGTATGAAGGCAAAGAAAGTAGAACATTTAGTGTAAGAGGAAATCTAGCTTATGAACCCACCACAACAAATGGTGCAACTACTGTACACGCTTTTTTTATAAGAAGATATTCGAGTGATGGTTCTTCAATTGAGATACCACTTGGTACAGAGATATATGAACAAGTGGGAAGTTCTGGGAATGCTAGTACTGGAGATTATTTAGTTAGAGCGATACCCATAAGTGGTAAGGTTACATTAGACCCAGGTGATTATGTTAGAATATTTGGGCAGACAATATCATCTCCAGGAACAGCAAGAAATAGTATTAGAGTTTACTCTGTCAGTTTGACCTTAGACTAAAATAGTTTATTCAAAGAAGTTTCATTTTTAAAACAATTTTCCAAAACCTTCGGCAATACATGCCGAAGGTTTTTTTCTGCTTTTAAACTATCGTGAAAAACCACGATACTTCCGGGTCTAATATTGTTTAAAACATTCTCAAGGCATTTTTCTGCTGAAATTTTCATGTCAAAATCGGCACTTAACACATCCCACATTATAATTTTATAGCCTTTTTTACGAATCCTCTTGGCTTGGTTGGAAGTCATTTTACCATAGGGAGGACGGAAGAGCTTTGAAGCTTGATTATTAGTAAATATAGTTTTATTGAACTCCACTTCAGCGGCTTCAACATCTTGGAGGTATTCTTCAGTTTTAGTTTTCCAACCATTCAAATGATGAAATGTATGATTTCCTATGCTATGCCCTTCAGCAACGATTCTTTTAAAAAGTTCTGGATGCTTCCTTACATTATCTCCAATACAGAAAAAGGTAGCCTTAACATTGTGTTTTTTCAACTCATCCAAAACCCAAGGAGTGACTTCAGGAATGGGGCCATCGTCAAACGTGAGGAATACATTAGGTTCTTTACGAGAAAACGCCCAAACTCGCTGTGGAAATAACCACTGCACAAGTCTGGGCGTTGTAACCAAATAGGGTTTCACTGGTTTATAGTTCGGGTGCTACATTTGTATTGTCCTGCACTACGGTATCCAGCGGAACATTTATTGCGTTCGTATCGTTTTCCAGTAAATCCTTATCTTTTCTTTTATCAACATCTAATCCTTCTTCTGGTGAATAAAAATGACGGAATAACTTCAAATAGTCATTAAACTTACTTGCTTCTGGTCGTGCATATTCTTCAGTATCCATCACGATCAAAATATCTACCAGGCCACGATATTTCTCCATATCGCTTATTATTTCGTCTGCAATGCCAAACTGGCGCTGCACCTTCATCCCGCTGTAATACAATAGCTTTTCCTGATAAATGGTGGAAACTTCTTCGAATAAGGCGCGTGCTTTTTCTTTGTTACCAACTTCGTAGTACCCTAAAACATAGGGTTCCAGTAGAGAGTAATACTCAAAGTATTTTACCGGCATTTTTTCCATGGCAAGGTCTAAGATGTCTTCAGCCTTGTCCATTTTGTCCTCGTTCATAAGTGTTTCAGCCAACCGGGCTAAGTTACTTCTATAGGTGATTCCATTCCGGCGTGTTTCGGTATCGTGGTAAATATCAGGACTACCGCTATTTCCCCAGTCGAAATTCATCACGATATCATACATTTTATCCTCATCTATCCTTCCCATATCAAATGGATTCCCTTTTGCAACGGGGGTTTTAATTGGGACCAGTTTATAAGTTACCCCTTCTAACTGGAGGTAATCTTTCATCCAGATATAATCGTCGTCACCAAAACTTCCACCACTAAAATAAATAGGACGCTCCCAGTTATTATTGGCAATAACGTCCAGCATCATCATTCGGTTTTTATAAATAACATTACTTTTTAAGGTAATATCTATGTAGGGAACAATTTTATCTGCGTCTTTCTGGGCAACAATCCCATTGCGCAACACCGCTTCTTTATTCACCGGAACGCGAATAGTTTTACTTGGAAACGTATGCGCCCATTGGTTACTTTCCAATTCTACTTTAGTTCTAGGATCATCGCTTCCTACCCAGTTCATCCACTGTTTAATATCAATAGTATCTTGCGTAGATTCTTGGTAATAAAGGAAATCCCGGGTTCCAAAACGGTATTTGTCATGCGTAAGCTGCGACGGAATGGGATCGCTTTCAAAGGCTTTCTTTTTCATGTCGTCTATGTACCAATCTGTAGCAAAAAGGCTGGTATTTACAACACGAACGTCTTGTCTATACCCCTCAATATTCTGGGCATACCACAGTGCAAATGTGTCATTATCTCCTATGGTGAACAATATGGCATTTTCATCGCAGGAATCCAGGTACATTTTTCCCATACTATTTGCTGTATACCTGTCAGATCGGTCGTGATCATCCCAATTTTGGTAGGCTAATATAACTGGCGATGCCAGCATCGTTGCCGCAAGTACTATTGGGATGGCAAGTTTTGGTTTCAGATATTCTTTCAGCATTTCGTATAATGCATATACGCCAAAGCCAATCCAAATAGCAAATACATAAAAAGAACCTACTAGTGCATAATCCCGCTCGCGAGGTTCAAAAGGTCTCTCGTTGAGGTATACTTTTAGCGCCAGCCCCGTGAATAGGAACAGCACCAGTAACACCCAGAAGGTCTTCATGTCATTTTTAAAATGAAAGACAACTCCTAAAACTCCTAGAATAAGGGGTAATAAATAATACGTATTTCGCGCTTTGTTATACTTTACATCACTTGGTAAATTGTCTTGCGTACCTAACCTTAATTCATCTATAAATGAGATTCCAGTGAGCCAGTTCCCATGCAAATCGGTTTTTTGACCTTGCACATCGTCTTGTCTGCCGGCAAAATTCCACATAAAATAACGCCAATACATATATCCAAATTGATATTCAAAAGTATAGGCTAAGTTTTCCCAGAGGGAAGGGGGTTTTATATCTAAAAACTGCCCATAGGTTTCTAAAAAATCGTTATAATCTTCTTTGTCTACTTTGCCTTCTTTGAATGCCTGTTTAAAACTGGCTACAATGTCCACCAATCTGGACTCACTTCGGTAGCCAGATTTTATAGTAAACTCTAATCCGTCTGTAAATTCAAGATAATTAGCATTGTGGTCCGGGCTCCACATTCTAGGCAGGATTACCTTGTGCTTATCATCCAGGTTTTGAGAGGCATCTTTGTATTGATTTACAATAATGTATTTACCTGTTTCTTCGTCCTGCTCGTACTTAGGTTTGTCGTCCTTGTAAGGGTTTTCCGGGTCTAAGCCTGAATACATTTCAGTAAAAAGAGGGCCGTAAAACAAGTGTGTTTCAGGATATTGTTCACGGTTATAATACGCTAATAATTCACGGGCGTTATTAGGATTGTTTTCGTTAATAACCGTTCCCGCATTGGCACGAATAGGAAGCATTAACCAACTGGAAAACCCGATAAAAATGAATAAAACACATAATAAGAGGGTGTTAATCTGTCCCAGGTTTTTCTTACGGGTATAACGCAAACCGAAATAAAACAACCCAATAAATAGTAATCCGGCGATGATAGTTCCCGAGTTAAATGGCATTCCTACAGAGTTCACGAAAAACAATTCGAATGCGCTAAAAAGCTTCATCGTATAGGGTAATAAAAGCTTGAATATGAATAGTAAAATAGCTACTGTAACAACATTCGCAATAATGAAATTTTTGAGCGTAATGGTTTTGTAGTTTTTGAAATAATACAAGAAGCCCATGGCAGGAATAGCCAGTAATCCCATAAAGTGTATCCCGAAAGAAAGCCCTATAATAAAGGCAATCAGGATAAGCCATCTGTCCCCTCTGGGAGTGTTCATTTCGCGTTCCCATCGCAAGGCACAGTAAAATAAAATTGACAGCACGCAGGCTGCACTAGCATATACTTCGGCCTCTACAGCGTTGTACCAGAAACTATCCGTAAACGCGAAACTCAATGCTCCAACTGCTGCACTTCCTATAATTGCAATTCTATTGTTAGTGTTTAGTTCCTGATGTTTCTGAACTACTATTCTCAGTAAAATAGTGAGCGACCAGAACATAAATAAAATGGCAAATGCACTCGCAAAAACCGACATTAAGTTAATTGTAAGAGCAATGTTTGAGGGCTCCATAGCAAAAATGGAGAAAAATGCTCCCAGAATCTGGTAGAGTGGTGCCCCGGGTGGGTGACCTACCTCCAGATTACTTGCGGTGGTAATATATTCTCCCGCATCCCAAAAACTGGCAGTGGGTTCTACAGTGAGCCAATAAGTGAGCAGGGCGATGGCAAAAACTAGCCAGCCTGTAATTTTATTCCATTTGTCGAAGTTGAAACTAGACATAAATGCAGTTATTTTTGTTAGGGCGAATTTACTAATAATATGATTAGTGAAACGGATAAAAGATGGCGAACGTACCTATTTACCCATTTTTTTTATTTAAAATTGGGGTGGAAAATAGGACTACACCCTTTTAATTTAGAAATTAGTCCCTGTTAAATTGAAAATAATCTATTTTTCATTTAAAATTGTTTGTACAACTGAAAGATTGTACTAAATTTGCATCCGCATTGTGGAATTGGCCTATGGTGTAACTGGCAACACGTCTGGTTTTGGTCCAGAAGAGTCTAGGTTCGAGCCCTAGTAGGCCAACAAAACATCCCAGTCTTGAAAAAGATTGGGATTTTTTTATTTTGAAGAAGTATGGCGAGAAGTTTATCCTGAGCGTTGCGACGCAGGAGCAATAGTCGAAGGGAGCCCTAGTATAGTAGGCCAACAGAAATCCCGATCTTGAAAAAGGTCGGGATTTTTTATTTATAGAAAGGTTTATTTCGTTATCCTGATTGGACTATGTGACTGTAGGTGGCCAACGCCAAAAAAACGCCTTTTTTGTTTTCCGTTTTTTGGCGTTGGGCGTTCCCATTCCTTTCACGATTTAAAAAAGATTGGGATTTTTATTTTAAAGAAGTACGGCGAGAAAATTAGCGCCGGGCATTTCCAATACCATTCTAACCTTAGTATAATGCAGCTACTTTGACAGTTGCAAGCGCACCCTGGTTCCGTTTTTATTACTAGAAATATCCAAAGAAGCTTGGATCTTCTTAGCTCTCGATTCCATGTTGTAAAGCCCGTGACTGCCTTTGGTCACTTGTGTTATATCATACCCTTTTCCATTATCGTTAACCTCCACCAAAACTTGCGATTGTAAGTGAATTAGGATTTCAATTTTTGTGGCTTTAGCGTGTTTTAAAGCATTGTTAACCGCTTCCTGAATGATCCTATAAATATTTATGGTTTGGTCAGGACCCAGTAACTGGTCATTAGTTCCCTTTTTGTCTACATGTACTAAAACATTGGTAGTGTTTGAAACTTTATGTGCCAGATATTGGATGCGTTCGGTAAGGTCCTCCCAGGAAACTGTGCCTTTGTTCATCACCCAGATCGTATCCCGCAAATCTGTAATCGCTTCCTGGCTAAATACTGAAAGTTCCTCCAGTTTTTCCTTAGTTATTTCGGGAGGGGTCTGCTGCATCCCCAACCCAATATTTTGCGCAGCACTGGAGAGATAGGTGAGTTGTGAACCAATATTGTCATGCAGTTCTTTTGAAATGCGAATGCGTTGCTCTTCTAATTTATTGGCTGTTTCAACTTTATACAAGGCTTCTTTCAACTCTTGTTCCTGTTTTTGATGTTTTATTTTAAGCTTTTGCTGGCGATATATTAAAAAACCAATTAACGCCAATAATAAAGCTCCGCCACCAAGTATGCTTATCCAAAGGCGTTGCGTATTTAATTGTACTTCCTGCAATGCCAGTTGTTGCTCTTTTTCTTTGGTACGGAACTCGGTCTCTTTTTCCTGAATGAGTTCCAGATTTTTAATATTTTGTAAACTATCTCCAGCTTTAGAGTAGCGAAGGTGAATTTTGTTTGCCTCACGGGGTCTGCCTAGTTGCAGTAAAGTGGTAGATTTAAAATACAAAAATTCACGATTCCTTAAATCTGAAATAGCGTGGGTAGTTGTTAGGCTATCGGCTATTTCTATAAATTTCAACGCTTCATTGGGGCGTGAGAGTTGATTGTATGAGTAAATAATCCCATTTAAAGCTTCAATGGTTTTGTAGGGCTCCATATTACTATCTAGGCACATTTCATACGCTTTTGTGTAGGCGTCAAGTCCTTTTAAAAAGTCTTCTTGTCGTGTATACACCGAACCAATACACAATTGGTTTCCTGCCGCTGCATAGGTATCCTTCTTTTTATTAGCTTCCTGTAAGCCTAACTTAAAAATACTTAAAGCTTTCTCATAGCTTTCCCGTTCCATATGGCAAATCCCTAAGTTCCAATAGGTATGTGCCCTAAAGTTACGTTCTATTTGGTTTTGATACTCTAAAGACTTCCTAAGATAGGGAATTGCCTGCTCATAGCGTTCCATATTTAGAAATGCCATTCCTATGTTGTTATTGGCTGAAGCCAGATACCTGGTGTTTTCGGGAATTATTTTTTTAGCAACTTCTAGATACTCCAAAAAGGTTACTAAGGCCTGCGCATATTCAGAAAGTGCTGACAACGAATTCCCTTTTGTATTGAGCATTTCAGCTTTAATAGTTAGAAGATCAGTGCCTTTGGCAGTTGGAATAATAGAATCTAACCTTTTAATCGCAGCATCGTAATTTCCAGAATAATATAAATTTAGCGTTACGTTATGTGCCAATTTTAGCTCAATTTCTCTGTCATTAATG